>JADMIO010607000.1_pt1 | contig 57278 bp, 49 predicted proteins | sample 8958161 | NCBI WGS metagenome assembly JADMIO01 (sample SAMN16585339, study PRJNA669376) | soil metagenome | isolation source: Crop rotation soil | place: USA: Cullars Rotation, Alabama | collected 2011 | reverse complement strand
GCCGCGACTTCAAGTCACGTGAATTCCAAGCTTCGGATCCCACTGTGCTGGAAAGCTGGCGCTGGTTGGCGGGTTCATTGCGATGGCGCTGATCAGCGGCATGAGCCCGAGCGACATGCTGACCCACGCAGGAGCGGCCGTCACGGTTCTCGCGGTCACGTTCGTGTTCTTTGCCCGCGGCTGGATCGGCGGCGGCGATGCCAAGCTCGCGGCGGCGACGGCGCTCTGGCTCGGCTTTGACCATTTGGTGGTGTATCTGCTTTACGCCTCGATCTTTGGCGGCGTCCTGACGCTGGCGATGATCCGCTTCCGGCTCATGCCGCTGCCGCGGGCGCTCGCCGAGCAGGAATGGGTGCGGCGCCTGCATCGGCTCGATGGCGGCGTGCCTTACGGCATCGCGCTAGCGGCCGCAGCGCTGCTGATCTACCCCGACACCGCCTGGATGCATCTCGGCTGACGAGCGGTTTTTGCCGCTCCTTCGGCTGACGAGCGGCTTTCGCCGCTCCGGCCGGACGCGCGCGCACTTTTTCTCTCAAGACATTTTTAACTGCATTTGGATACGCACCGTTAACCACGAATTGACCTTTAGCGGCTTAAATCCGGTGGTTCGCTCCAGCGCCCGTGGGAGCCACACTAGGTGAGAAAAGGACGGTTCGTGTATCGGCCGTCGTGTCCCGTAACAGAGTGAGTGAAGCGTTATGAAAGCCGCGCGTATCCTAGTGCTTGGCGTCGCCCTCGCAGCGGGCGGTGCCGCTGCGTTTCTGGTCGGCAGCGACGAAGAAAAGAAGCCGGAAGCCCCGCCGGTCGTCCAATTCGAAACCACCGACGTGCTGATCGCCAAGGCCGACATCGGCATGGGCACGGCTTTGTCCAGTCAGGATCTACAATGGCAGGCCTGGCCGGCCGCCACGACCGGCGAGAGCTACATCACCAAGAAAGACAAGCCGAACGCCATCGAGGAGATGAACGGCGCCATCACCCGCGCGCCGTTCACCGCCGGCGAGCCGATCCGCGAGGCCAAGCTGATCCGGGCCAACGGCGCCGCCGGCTACATGGCGGCGATCCTGCCGTCTGGCATGCGGGCGGTCTCGACCGAAATCTCGCCCGAGACGGGCGCCGGCGGCTTCATCCTGCCCAACGATCGGGTGGATGTGATCCTTTCGCGCCGCCCCAAGGACAGCGACAGCAAGAACGCGCCGCCGGCGACCAGTGAGACGATTCTCACCAACGTGCGCGTGCTGGCGATCGACCAGACCGTTGAGGAAAAGAATGGGCAGCGCGTCGTGGTCGGCAAGACCGCGACTTTGGAGATCGCGCCACGTCAGGCGGAATCGCTCACGCAAGCGCGACAGCTCGGCACGCTGTCGCTCGCGCTTCGCAGCCTGCTCGACGCCAGCAAGGTCACCGAAGAAGAAGACCGCAAAACCGACATCAACACCATCCGGTACGGTGTCAGCACCAACCGATGATGCTTCACAGGAGCAAATCCATGACGAGAGCGACGCTACTTCGCACCGCAACCGCGGCGGCGCTGATCGTTATGACATTGCTCGGCCAGTCCAGGCCGGTGACCGCCGCCGATCCGGCAGGCAAGGTCTTAGCCCCCACGGTTCAGATCCACGGCGACAAGGCGGCGCAGTTCATCCCGCTCGGCGTCAGCAAAAGCATCGTCGTCGACCTGCCGGGCGACATCAAGGACGTGCTGGTGGCCGATCCGCTGATCGCCAACGCGGTCGTGCGCACGGCGCGGCGGGCCTACATCATCGGGGTCAAGGTTGGACAGACCAACATCTATTTCTTCGACGCCCAGGGCAAGCAACTGATGGCCTTCGACATCGCGGTGACGCGCGATCTCAACGGTCTGCGCGCGGGGCTCAAGCGTGCGCTGCCCGACGCCGACATCTCCATCGAAGGGCTTGCCGCCGACGGCATCATGCTGACCGGCTCGGTTGCCAGTCCGGCGGAATCACAACAGGCTTTCGATCTCGCCGCCCGGCTTGTCGGCGACGGCGCCAAGGTCGTCAATGGCATCACGGTGCGCGGGCGCGACCAGGTCATGCTCAAAGTCACCGTGGCCGAGGTTCAGCGCGACGTCATTAAACAGCTCGGCGTCGATCTGAATCGCCAGTTATCGAACGGACAGACGCTGAGCGTCATCAACAACAACCCATTTCCGGTCAACCAGCCATTGGTCAGCGGCAATCTCATCTCGATGAGCTATCGAGGGGTGAGCGCGACGTTGCGCGCCATGGAGCGCGCGGGCGTGGTCCGAACCCTGGCGGAGCCCAACCTGACCGCAATCTCCGGTGAAACCGCCACCTTCCTCGCAGGCGGCGAGTTCCCGGTCATCTCCGGCGTGACCTGCAATCCGCCTGGATCGGCTCAATGCCAAGCCACGGTTGAGTTCAAGAAATTCGGTGTCGGTTTGAACTTCACGCCGGTCGTCCTCTCTGAAGGGCGGATCAGCCTGAAGGTGCTGACCGAGGTCTCCGAGTTGGCGACCGAAGGCGCGATCGTCACCGCAGGGATCACCATTCCTTCGCTGGTCGTACGGCGCGCCGACACCACGGTCGAAATCCCCTCCGGTGGCTCCCTCGCCATGGCGGGCATGATCAAGGACCAGACCAAGCAACAACTCAACGGCATACCCGGCCTGATGAACCTGCCGGTGCTGGGCGCCCTGTTCAAGAGCCGCGACTTCGTCAACCACCAGACCGAATTGATGGTCATCGTCACGCCCTACATCGTGCGCGCGGTCGCGCAAAAGGATCTGTCGAAGCCGGACGATGGCTACGCCGACGCCTCCGATCCCGCCACCAGCCTGCTGGGGCGTTTCAACCGGCTCTATGGCACGCCGGGACCGGACAATGCGCGAGAGAAGAGCTATCGCGGCAATGTCGGCTTCATTCTCGATTAATGCACGCGACCAGGAGACGATCGATGGACTGTGATATTCTCAACGTCGCTCGCGGTCGCGCCATCGCCTTCGGCGTTCGCGGCCTGCTGATGGCAAGCTTCGCTGCCGCGCTGGCGGGGTGCAACACCACCACGGTCAGCGACCCGAATGTCACGGGCGGCATTCCAAACAGCTACCGTGAGCGCCATCCGATCGCGATGAAAGAGGGCAAGAAGAATCTCGTGTTGTTTGTCGGCGCCGGCCGCGGCGGGCTCTCGCCAACGCAACGTGCCGAGGTTCTCGCCTTCGCCCAGAACTGGAAGCGTGATGCCACCGGCGGTGTCACCATCGACCGTCCCGTCGGCGGCGCCAACGAACGCGCCGCCAATGACACACTGAAGGAAGCCCTGTCGATCATCGAGCAGGCGGGCGTGCCCCGCAATGGCATCGGCATCCAGCCATACGACCCCGGCCAGAGGAACGCGACCTTGCGGCTCCAATATCCGTTGATGGTGGCGGATGCCGGCCCGTGCGGCCTGTGGCCCGACGACCTTGGCGCGAGCTACGAAACCAAGCACTTCGAGAACAAACAGTATTACAACTTCGGCTGCGCGACGCAGCGCAACCTCGCGTCGATGGTCGCCGAGCCGGCCGACCTCGTGCAGCCGCGCGCCGAAGGCCCCGCCTACAACGCCAAGCGCACCTTCGGCGTCGAAAAGTGGCGTAAAGGCGACACGCCGGCGACGAAATATCCGGAAGCCGACAAGGGCTCGATCGCGAGCGTGGCTAGATGATCAGAACCTCGCTTCAAACCGTTACACCTGAGCCCTTGCCGGTCGAGCCGGCGCCGCGCGACGAGCACATCGCCCCGGCGCCGCGCGTGTCGGTCCAGGCATTCTGCGAAACCGTCGAGACCGCTGCCGCAATCCAGTCGGCCGGCGAGGATCGGCGCCTCGGCAAGGCGCATGTCAAGATTCAGATGGGCGGCATCACAGCCGCGATCGAGGCTTATCGTGGCTCGCCGACGCCCAACGTCATCCTGCTGGAAGCAGATGGACGCGGCGACGGTATCCTGACCGGCCTCGATGCGCTCGCCGAGTTTTGCGATGCCGGCACCAGGGTCGTCGTGGTTGGACGGACCAACGACGTCACCCTCTATCGCGAGCTCGTCCGGCGCGGCGTCAGCGACTACATGATCTCCCCGGTCGGCACGATCGACGTGGTTCGCTCGATCTGCGGCCTTTTTTCAGCGCCCGATGCCAAACCGGTTGGCCGCATCGTTGCCGTGGTCGGCGCCAAGGGCGGCGTCGGCGCCTCCACCGTCGCCCACAACATCGCCTGGTCCGTGGCGCGCGACCTCGCACTCGATAGCGTCGTCACCGATCTCGATCTCGCGTTCGGCACCGCCGGCCTCGACTACAATCAGGACCCACCGCAAGGCATCGCCGACGCGGTGTTCTCCCCCGACCGCATCGACACCGCCTTCGTCGATCGCCTGCTGTCGAAATGCAGCGATCACCTGAGTCTGCTAGCCGCGCCGGCAACCTTGGAACGCGCCTATGACTTCGGCGCCGAGGCGTTCGACGGCATCTTTGATGCGCTGCGTTCCACCATGCCCTGCATCGTGTTGGATGTCCCGCATCAGTGGAACGCCTGGACCCAGCGCACGCTGGTAAATGCCGACGACATCCTGATCGTGGCTGCGCCCGATCTCGCCAACCTGCGCAACGCCAAGAACCTGTTCGATTACCTGCGCACCGCGCGCGTCAACGACCATCGTCCGTCGTACTGCCTCAACCAGGTCGGAGTGGCCAAGCGCCCGGAGATCAAGCCCGCCGATTTCGCCAAGGCGCTGGAAGACCAGCCGGTGGCGATCATCCCGTTCGAGCCGCAGATTTTTGGCGCCGCTGCCAACAACGGCCAGATGATCGCAGAAGTATCGTCGAGCCATCGCACCGCCGAGACATTTCGGCAGCTTGCGCAGCTTCTGACTGGACGCTCCGAGGTGAAGAAACCCAAGGGCGGCCTGCTGACGCCGCTGCTCGGCAAGCTGATGAAAAAGTAGCGAATAGGACAGTACAGGGAAATCGTTCGTGTTCGGCAAGCGTAGCACCACCGATGTGAGACCGGCGCCGGCCGCGCCAGCAGTTGCAGCGCAGCCGGCGGCTGCGTCACCGGCACCGCAGGGCGGCGGCGGCGACCGGCTGGCGCCCCTGTCATCGGCCGGCCTTGGCGCACCGCTCGTTTCCGCGCCGGCGACGCCCGCTCGCGTCGCTGCGCCGGCACCGGCGATGGCCACCGATTCGCGCCGCTCGGAAAGCTACTACGAGACCAAGGGCACGGTGTTCGGCGCACTGATCGAGGCGATCGATCTTGCGCAGCTTGCGCGCCTGGACGCCGAGGCCGCGCGCGAGGAAATCCGCGACATCGTCAACGAGATCATCGCGATCAAGAATATCGTGATGTCCATTTCCGAGCAGGAAGAGCTGCTCGACGACATCTGCAACGACGTTCTGGGCTACGGACCGCTTGAGCCGCTGCTGGCGCGCGACGACATTGCCGACATCATGGTCAACGGATCCGGCACGGTCTTCATCGAGGTCAGCGGCAAAATTCAAAAGACCGGTATCCGATTTCGCGACAACCAGCAGCTTCTCAACATCTGCCAGCGTATCGTCAGCCAGATCGGCCGGCGCGTCGACGAATCGTCGCCGATCTGCGACGCGCGTCTCCCCGATGGCTCGCGCGTCAACGTGATCGCCCCGCCGCTTTCGCTCGACGGCCCGGCGCTCACCATCCGCAAGTTCAAGAAAGACAAGCTTCGGCTCGCCAACCTGGTCAAGTTCGGCTCGATCACGGAACATGGCGCCGAGGTCCTCAGGATTCTCGGCCGCTGCCGGGTCAATACCATCGTCTCCGGCGGCACCGGCTCGGGCAAAACCACCCTGCTTAATTGTCTGACCCAGTTCATCGATGACGACGAGCGCATCATCACTTGCGAGGACGCCGCCGAACTTCAATTGCAGCAGCCGCACGTGGTGCGCCTGGAAACACGCCCGCCCAACCTGGAAGGCGAGGGCCAGGTCACCATGCGCGACCTGGTGAAGAACTGCCTGCGTATGCGGCCCGAGCGGATCATCGTCGGCGAAGTCCGCGGACCCGAGGCATTCGATCTGCTCCAGGCGATGAACACCGGCCACGACGGCTCGATGGGCACGCTGCACGCCAACTCTCCACGCGAGGCGCTGTCCCGTATCGAATCCATGATCACCATGGGCGGCTATTCGCTGCCGTCCAAGACCATTCGTGAAATGATCGTGGCGTCCGTGGACGTCGTGGTGCAGGCCGCCCGCCTGCGCGACGGCACGCGCAAGATAACCCACATCACCGAGGTGATCGGCCTGGAAGGCGACGTCATCATCACCCAGGACTTGTTCGTCTTCGAGATGACCGGCGAAGACGCCCAGGGCAACCTGATCGGGTCGCACAAATCGACCGGCATCGGCCGGCCCAAATTCTGGGAGCGCGCACGCTACTACGGCGAGGAAAAGCGTTTGGCCGCCGCCCTCGACGCCGGGGAAATGACCGAAGCACCGACGGCGCGATAAGGGAGCCCCGCGATGAAAATGCAGACCCTCGCATTGTTCGGCATGGCGGCGACTGCGATCGGCGGCGTCGCTTATGTGTTCATCTATCCGCTGCTATCGGGCGAGCGCAAGGCCGAGCAGCGGCGCGCCAGCGTGACGCGCTCCGAGCCGGCCGCCCGCACGACCGGCCGGACGCAGCAGAAATCTCGCCGCGAGCAGGTCGAGGAGACGCTGAAGGAGCTCGACGTCAAGGCCAAGAAGCCGAAGACCCTGCCGCTGCAGATGAAGATTTCGCAGGCCGGTCTGTCCTGGTCGAAAAATCAATTCTGGATGATCTCCGGCGGGCTCGGAATTGTGGGCTTTCTCGCCGTTTTCATCATGATCGGCACCCTCCTGCCGGCATTGGGCGTCGGCTTCGCCGCGGCCTTCGGGGTGCCGCGGTGGCTGCTGTCGTTTCTCAAGAAGCGCCGCGAGAAAAAATTTCTCAACAACTTTCCCGATGGCGTTGACGTGATCGTGCGTGGCATCAAGGCCGGTCTGCCACTGCTCGATAGCCTGAAGATCATCGCGATGGACTCGCAGGAGCCGATCAAGAGCGAGTTCAAGGCCATCGTCGAAACGCAAACCATCGGCATGCCGATCGGCGAAGCCTGCGGCAAGCTTTATGAGCGCATGCCTCTGCCCGAGGCCAACTTCTTCGGCATCGTCATTTCAATCCAGCAAAAGGCCGGCGGCAACTTATCCGAGGCGCTCAGCAACCTGTCGCGCGTCCTTCGCGACCGCAAGAAAATGAAAGCCAAGATCCAGGCCATGTCGATGGAGGCGAAGGCATCGGCGTCGATTATCGGCGCATTGCCGATCTGCGTCGGCGGGCTCGTTTATCTGACCAGCCCTGATTACATCGAACTGCTTTGGACCGCGGACCTCGGCCGCTTCATGATGGCGGGATGCGCCATGTGGATGGGCATTGGCGTCTTCGTGATGAAGCAGATGATCAACTTCGACTTCTGAGCGATATCCCATGCTTTGGACGCTGATCGAATCGATGTACTCCATGGGCGTCAAGCAGCTCACCGCGCTGCTGGCGGCGGTGGCGGCGGTGGCGACCGTGCTGACGCTGGCGATGCCGGTGCTGTCGCCCAATGTGCTCGACAAGCGCATGAAGTCGGTCGCTCTCGAGCGAGAGAAGATCCGCCAGCGCGAGCGCGAAAGGCTGGCGCGCGGCGAGAAGGAAAAGGTCGCGCTGCGGGCATCCCCCAAGCAATACATGCAGCGCGTGGTCGAGCGCTTCAACCTGAACAAATGGCTGGCCCAGGAGGCCGCGCGCGAGAAGCTCATTCAGGCCGGTTATCGCGGCCAGGCGCCGTATGTCGCGTTCCTGTTCTTCCGCCTGATCACCCCGGTGGTGATGTTTGCGATCGCGCTGTTCTACATGTTCGTGGTTTTGGAACTTGAACAGCCGGCCATGGTCAAGTTCGGGCTTTGCCTTGTCGCCGCCTACGGCGGCACGCAGGTGCCGTATTTCTTCCTGAAGAACCGCATCGCCAAGCGCCAGCTCTCGATCAAGCGCGCCTTTCCGGACGCGCTCGACCTGCTGCTGATCTGCGTCGAATCTGGCATGTCGATCGAGGCCGCCTTTAAGAAAGTGAGCGCCGAGATCGGATCGCAGTCGATCCCGCTTGCCGAAGAGCTGACCTTGACCACCGCCGAGTTGTCCTATCTCCAGGACCGAAAGTCAGCCTACGAGAACCTCGCCAAACGCACCGATCTGGACGGCGTGAAGTCGGTTTGCATGGCGCTGCAACAAGCCGAACGCTACGGCACGCCGCTCGCGCAGACGTTGCGCGTGATGTCGCAGGAAAACCGCGACATGCGCATGTCCGAGGCCGAGAAGAAGGCCGCCGCATTGCCGCCCAAGCTCACCGTGCCGATGATCCTGTTCTTCCTGCCGGTGCTATTCGTGGTCATTCTCGGCCCCGCGGCCATCCGCGTGATGGCGACGCAGGACACCAACACCAACACGCCGGTGGTGAAGAGCAAGTAGCGGTATTTACGCCGCGGCTATCGGAAGCGAATACAGCCCCACATCGCCGTCATCGCCGGGTCTGGCCCGCCGCCTACGATCCCGTCGTCGGCACCAGCGGCGAGCCGGGCTTGCCTTTCTTCCAATCGCGCTGCTGCGCCAGCATCTGCCGCAGGTAGGCGACATTGGCGGCGGCTTCGCCCGGTGAGAGATCGCCCTTGGCGATCGTCTCTGCCTCCTGAAAACGGCCTTGCAGGCCCACGACCAGCGCAAGATTTTGGCGGACCTTCGGTTCAGCCCCGCGCTGCGCCGCGGCGCGCTGCAGCGTCGCTTCCGCCTCCTTGAGGTTCTTCGAAAGCGCGTAGGACAGCCCGAGGTTGGACAGCACCGACGGCTCATCGGGCATCAGCCGCAACGCACTGGCGTAGTACCGCTGGGCGTCGGCATGCCGGCCCATCTGATCGAGCACCGCGCCCTGGACCGACAGGATGCGCCAGTCGGGCTGATCCTGCGTGTGCGCGCGGTTGAGCACGTCGAGGGCCTGCTGGTAGCTGCCGTTGTCCGCCAGCGCGCGGCCATAGGCGCCGAGCACAGTACGATTGTCGGGATTGTGGATCGCCGCCTGCTCCAGCACAGCCGCGGCCTGCGAACGCTGACCGACAGCGCGCAACGCCTGGGCATAGCGAATCGCCGCATCGGCATCGGCCGGATTGGCGCGGTAGCGCGCGCCCCATGCGTCCATTTCCGAACGCCACTGCACAGCGGTGCGCGGCGCGGTGTCGGTGGCGATCGAACCGGTGGTGTCGGACAACGATTGCTTGCCCGCGGTCGAACAGCCTGCCAGGGCCAGAACAGCCAAAGCGGAGGCGAGCAGGCGTGCGGGTGGTCGTTGCATCGTGCGCAAGCCCTCGACGGGAAGCGAGACGGCATGGGCCGCCAGACGAGCGCTGAGCAATAAAGCGTTAACCCTAATGGGAGGTTAATCCGCCCTATCGCCTGGATTCCTGCGCCTTCGGCTGCCGCGCCCTGCTTGTTGGGGTCGGGCCGCCATGACATGCTTTCCGCCCTTATGGGGCGCATTCCCAGCCGTTAACCGACTCATCATCATGCATCCTGTCTTCACTGCACGCGGCAAGTCGGCACGGCCGATCTGGTTCGTAACCCCTTTAACCGTCACCAAGGTCATCGCCCGGCTTGGCAAGACCGACCGCGCTTATGTCAAAGCCGCAGGCTTCGAGCCCCGGCCCACCCGCCACTTGATCCTGCCGTCCGGCGGCGTGCTGTTCGGATTGGAACGCAACAAGGACGGCCACAACGCATTCCTCCCAGGCCTCCTGCCTGGCGTGCTGCCGGCCGGCATCTACCGTTTTGCTAATGCGCCGCACGATGTGCGGCTGGCGGCCTTGGCTTTCGCGCTCGGCGCCTATCGCTTCACACGCTATCGCAAGACGGAGCAAAAAGCGGTGCGGCTCGCGCTCCCCGCGGGCGTCGATGGCGACGATCTGAGCCGCCTCGCCGAGGGCATGACGCTGGCCCGCGACCTCATCAACACGCCGGCCAACGATATGGGGCCGGCCGAGCTTGAAGCTGCAGCGCGCGCACTCGCAAAACAGCACAGCGCCAAATTCCGCTCGATCGTCGGCAACGAACTGCTGAAACAGAATTTTCCGCTGATCCATGCCGTCGGCCGGGCCGCGGATCCGGCGCGCGCGCCGCGGCTGATCGAATTGCGCTGGGGCAAAGCCAGCGATCCCAAGGTGACACTGGTCGGCAAGGGCGTCTGCTTCGACACAGGCGGACTCGATCTCAAGCCTGACAGCGCGATGCTGATCATGAAGAAGGACATGGGCGGCGCTGCGACCGTTCTCGCATGCGCTCACATGATCATGGACGCGGGCTTGAAGGTTTCGCTGCGCGTGCTCATTCCGGCGGTGGAGAATTCGGTGGCCGGCGATGCATTCCGGCCGCTCGATGTCTATCCATCACGCAAGGGATTGACCGTTGAGATCGGCAACACCGACGCCGAGGGCCGTCTGGTCCTGGCCGATGCACTCGCGCTCGCCGACGAAGAAAAGCCCGATCTCCTGGTCGACATGGGCACGCTCACCGGCGCCGCACGCGTCGCCCTCGGGCCGGAGCTGCCGCCCTATTACACCGACGACGAGACGCTGGCGGCTGAGATCGCCCGGCATGCCGCCGCCGAGAACGATCCGCTGTGGCGGCTGCCGCTATGGCAACGCTACGACCAGAACATCGATTCCAAGGTCGCCGACGTCAACAATGTTGCGGCCGGCGGCATGGCCGGCTCGATCATCTGCGCGCTGTTCCTCAAGCGTTTCGTGTCGGCGGCCCAGAGCTGGCTGCATTTCGACATCTACGCCTGGACGCCTGCGGCGAAGCCCGGGCGGCCGGAAGGCGGCGAATGTCAAGCCGCACGCGCGCTTTATGCGCTGCTGACACAACGCTACGGGACCTGAGGCGAAGCCGATGTTCACCACGACCAAAGACAAGGCGTTGCTCACCACCACGACTGGCGCCCTGCCCCGGCCGAGCTGGTACACCGCAAATCTGCGCGGCATGCCGCTGTCACAGGGCTTCTCGCAACAGGCCTATCGCGAGCAGCATTTCGATTGTCTCGCCTGCCACGTCGCGGCCCAGCACCGCGCCGGCATCGACATTTTCGTCGACGGCGACACGCGGCTTGACGACGACGTCGCCGGACGAAGCTGGGTGAGCTACGCCACCGAACGGATCGAAGGCATTGGCGCACCGCGCGTCGAGGTGCCGCCGGCGAGCTTCATGGCCGACAAGGGGCCGGGCGACCTGATGTGGGAGGTGATCGAGACCCGCATGACGCCGCCGGTCACCGGAAAGATCGGGGCTGCATCGCTGCAACTCGACCGCGCCTACAAGGCGATCGCGCCGATGACCGACAAGCCGGTGAAGATCGGCTCGATCTCGGCGCAAATCCTCGCGCTGATGCTGACCGACGAGCATTACAAAGGCGATCGGCTGCAGATGCTGATGGACCTCTCGGCCGCGCTTAACCAGGACTACCACGCGCTGGCCGGCGCAGGCGCGCCGCTGATCCAGATCGAGGAGCCGGCGATCCATCAAATTATCGCCGACCCGAACCAGAAGATAAAACCCGAGAAATGGGTCGAGGCGTTCAACGCCGAGGTGAAGGGCCTGCGCAGCAAGTGCGAGGTGTGGTGCCACACCTGCTGGGGCAGCCCGGCCGCGCAGCGCGTGGCGAGCCAGAACCAATCCTACAAGGCGGCGCTACCCTACTTCGATCAGCTCGACGTCGACGTCATCACCGTCGAGGGCGCGTTCAACAATGGCATGGACCTCGAGCACTTCGGCAAGATGATCTCGAAGGACAAGAAGATTGCACTCGGCGTCATCAGCCACCGCACCTTGCAGGTCGAGCGGCCCGAGGAGATCGCCGACCTCGTTCGCCGCGCGTTGAAGCACATCGAGCCGGAGCGGCTGATCCTGACCAGCGACTGCGGCTTCGGCCGGCAATCGGCAAGCCGGATGCACGCCACCTATAAGATGATCGCGCTCGTCCGCGGCGCCAACATCGTGCGCAAGGAACTCGGCCTGCCGGAGGCCTATATCCCAGGCGCCGACGCGAAGCTGTCCATGGTTCCCATGGCGAGAGGTTGACCCATTGGCCCTCGATCCCCGCATCACTCCGGCGCGCCCCGATCTCGCCGCCGCGCATTTGCGCGGCAAGGTCGAGGCGGCGCGCTTTGAAAAAGGCACCGAGCAGGAGGTGATCGTCGGCCTCGCGCCGCTGCGGAAGGAGCCATCGCACGACGCTCCCCTTCTCACCGAGGCGCTGTTCGGCGAGCGCGTGACGATCTACGAGACCGACGAAGAGGGCTGGGCCTGGGGCCAGCTCAATTCCGACGGCTATGTCGGTTGGATGCCTGCGGCGATGCTGCTCGCGCCGGGTCCCGCTCCAACGCATCGTGTGGCGGCGCTGCGGACCCTGATGTTTCCGGGTCCGTCAATCAAGATTCCGCCAGCCGATGCGCTGCCGCTTGGCGCGACGGTCGCTGTGGTGCGGGAGCAAGACAGCTTTGCCGTCACGGCGCCCGGCGGCTTCGTTCCGAAGTCCCATCTCGCTCCTGTTGCGAATCCCGAGCCGGATTTCGTCGCGGTGGCCGAGCGGTTTCTCGGTGCGCCCTATCTCTGGGGTGGCAAGTCGAGCATGGGCCTCGACTGTTCGGGTCTCGTGCAGGTCGCGCTGACGGCATGCGGTATCAAATGCCCGCGCGACAGCGACATGCAGGAAAGCGCGCTCGGCAAATCCGCAAGCCTCGCCGGCCTGCAGAGCGGCGATCTCATCTTCTGGAAAGGCCACGTCGCCATCGCGCGCGGGCGCAACAGCATGATTCACGCCAACGCCTTCCACATGGCGGTGGCGATCGAGCCCGTGGCCGAGGGATTGGCGCGCATCGCCGCCGCCGGCAGCCAGGTCACCAGCGTGAGGCGGCTGAAATGAAAGTATGGGTTCTACTGTTGCTTGGCGCGCTGCTCGGCGCCGACATCGCCCGCGCCGAACACTATCCGTCGCGGCCGATCAAGCTCGTGGTGCCGTTCGCCGCCGGCGGCGCGGTCGGCGCCGTCGCACGCACGCTCTCGACGCCGCTGTCGGCAGGCCTCGGCCAATCCATTGTGATCGAGAATCGCGGCGGCGCCGGCGGGATCATCGGCATGGACGCCGTGGCGAAATCGCCGCCCGGCGGCACGACCTTGCTGCTCCTGCACAGCGGCCTGACCTATATGCCGGGGCTTTATCGAACCCTACCGTTCAATCCGACCGGCGACTTCGCAACCATCGGCACCGCCGTCTCCGGCAGCTACGTCCTGGTCGTGAACAACGAGCTGCCGGTCAAGACCGTTGCCGAGTTGATCGCTCACGCCAAGGCCCATCCGGGCAAACTGAGCTACGCGTCCGCCGGCATCGGCTCGACGCTGCACCTCGGCACCGAGTTCCTTAAGCGCGCCGCCAACATCGACATGGTGCATGTGCCCTACAAAGGCGCGGCGCAGGCCACCACCGATCTGATCGGCGGCCAGGTGCAGGTGATGATCGGCCCGGTGGTGGCGGTCCTGCCGCTGGCGCAGGCCGGTAAGCTTCGCGCGCTGGCTGTCGCTTCGTTGAAACGCTCGGCACTGGCGCCGGACCTGCCAACCATCGCCGAAAGCGGCGTGCCGGGCTTCGAGATCACGAGCTGGTATGGACTGGCGGCGCCGGCCGGCACGCCAACCGCCGCGATGGCGCGGCTCAATGCGGAGATCGGCAAGGCGATGCAAACGCCGGATGTCGCCGCGCAATTCCGCCTGCAAGGTTATGAGCCGCTGCTCAGCACACCCGAAGAGATGAGTGCGCGCATCAAAATCGAAATCGCGACCTGGACCAGGATCATCCGCGACGCCGGTATTCAGCCGCAATAGCGAATCATGGACCAGAATCTCAACACCGACGCGGTGACGCTGACCAAGACACTGTGCGCGCATCTGGCCGCCGCGCGGTTCGGCAATCTTTCGGCCGCGGCGAAGCGCGAGGCCCGCCGCGGCGTGCTCGACTGGACCGGCTGCGCGCTCGCGGGTTCCGGCCACCGCACCATCACGACCTTGCTCGGGGTATTGCAAGAAACCTCCGGCAAGCCCGCCGCGACCGTACTCGGACGTAAGTTGAAACTGGGCCTGCTCGACGCGCCCCTCGCCAACGGCCAGATGGGCCATGTGCTTGACTACGATGACACCCACATGGGCGGCGTGGTGCTGCATACCAGTTCGCCGGTGCTGGCCGCGCTGTTCGCGCTCGCCGAGCGCGCACCGGTCAGCGGCGAACAGTTCATGCTGGCCTATGCGGCGGGCTTCGAGGCCGGCGTGCGCTCGGGCCGCACCGCGCCGGGCCATCACAAGGGCGGCTGGCATCTCACCGGCACACTCGGTTCGATCGCGGCCGGGATGGCGGCCGGCAAGCTGCTCGATCTCGACGCCCAGAAGCTGACCTACGCGATGGGGATTGCAGCGACCCAGGCGGGCGGCATGCAGCAGAACCGCGGCACCATGTGCAAGTCGCTGCATGCAGGCAAGGCCGCCGCGAACGGCGTGCTGGCGGCGCTGCTTGCCGAGCGCGGCTTCGATTCGACGCAGGAGATCATCGAGGGCAAGAAGGGCTTTTCGCGCATCTACAGTGATGTGGCCGAGCCCGAGCACCTGACCGAGGGCATCGCGCACGGCTGGCTGATCGAGAGCAACGGTCACAAACCCTACGCCTGTGGCGTCGTGCTGCACCCGCTGATTGATGCCGTCATCGGCATCCGCAACCGCGACAAGATCGACCCGGCGAAGGTCGACGAGATCACGCTCCGCGTCCATCCGCTGGTTCTGTCCATCACCAACGTGGTCGATCCGTCGACCGGGCTGCAGTCGAAGTTCTCGACCTTGCATTCGGCCGCCGTCGCGCTGATCGACGGCACTGCCGGCACGGCGCAATACACCGACGCCAAAGCCACCGACCCGGTGGTGGTGGCGCTCCGCCGCAAGGTGAAGGCCGTTGCGGACGAAACGCTACGGAAGGACGAGGCCCATGCCGTTGTCGTCGCCGATGGTCAGCGTCACGAAGCACATGTCGCGCATGCCAGCGGCACCGCCGAAAATCCCATGAGCGACGCGCAGATCGAGGCGAAGTTCATGGCCAATGCCACGCCGGTGATCGGCGGCGAGCGCGCGCAACGCGCGGCGGAATGGATCGCGTCGTTCGAGAAGCAGGCGCACGTATGCGAATTGATCGCACTGCTGGCCTAGTTTCCTCTGGCTCTCCATTCCGGCCGCGCCAACTCAATATCCCCGCGCGCGATCGACGGTATTATCCAGCGGCAGACCACGCTCGAAACGCTCGATCTGCGCAATGACATGTGGCGCGAACACCTGCGGCGAAATATCACCGGCGTTATGCGGCGTGATCGTGATCTTGGGATGACCCCACAGCGGACTTTCCGCCGGCAGCGGCTCCTGTGGGAACACATCGAGCGTGCAGCCGGCAAGCGTACCTTCATCGAGGGCCGAAACGATGTCGGCATCGATCTGCAACTGCCCGCGCCCAGCGTTGATCAGGAACGCACCGCCGGCCGCGTCGTTGCGTTTGAGCTTGCGGAACAGCGCAAGGTTCAAAATGCCTTCGGTGTCGCGCGTGCGCGGCAGGAGGCAAACCAGAATTTCCGTCCGCGCCAGGAAGGCATCGAGGCCGGCCTGTCCGTGAAAAGTCTCCATGCCCGCGAGCATCTTGTTCGCAGTCTTGGGCGTCCGGCTCCAGCCCGCGACCTTGAATCCGATTTGTCCGAGCGCCGCCGCAACATTGCTTCCAATTACGCCAAGACCCATGACGCCGACAGCAACCTCGCCCGCGGCCGGCTGATCGTCCGCACGCCAGATCCGGGCGCGCTGCTGCGCGTCGTAGCGCCGTTGCCGCCGATGATGCATCAGCACGTGCAGGACTACGTATTCGGTCACCCGCTTGGTGAGATCGGCATGCGCCACGCGCGCTATCGGGACTTGCGGTAAATCGGGATCGGCGAGCAGATGATCGACGCCGGCGCCGAGATTGATGATCGCCTTCAGGCTGCGGAATCTGCCAAGCAGACCATACGGTGGATTCCAGACGCAGGCGTAGATAATGTCGTCCGGGTTGCCGATGGCGCCGGGCCAGACGCGCAGTTCGTGTTCGCCTGCGTGGACGCGCAAGGCATCAAGCCACTCGCCGGCCTGCGGCGCGTCGACAGCGAGGAGAATCGCGCTCATCGCGTGGCAATCACTTGCAGACGGCTTCGATTGAGCGCCAGCCACTGCAGCCCGAGCACCGCCGCACCGTAGTGCAGCTTGCCCGCTGTGAGCGCTTCGAGGGCGCTGTCGATCGGCACACGGAGCGGCCTCGTGCTCTCCTGTTCATGCGCCGCGCCCGCCCGCTCCGCGACGTTGGCAGCGTCGACAATTCCGAGGAAGAAAAACATGTGCTCGTCCGATGAGCCAGCCGATGGCATCAGGTCGAAGATCGGCGCCAGAATATGCGGCGTAACGCCGGTCTCCTCCTGGCATTCGCGGCGGGCGGCATCGGCAATGTCTTCGCCGTTTTCGACCCGCCCGGCGGGCAGCTCGACCATGTCGCCCTTGCCCAAAGCGAGATGCGCGCCAAGCCGGAATTGGCGGATCAGCACGATCTCGTTGCGCGGCAGATCGACCGGCAGGATGACCACGACGCGTCCGATCCGCACGGCGTCGCGCTCAAACGCCGCGCCGTCCAGTTTTACGCGATAGCGATCATAACAAAAGAAGCCGCCGCCGCGATTTTCCGGCCCGGTCAGTTCGGCTTCGACAGCGGCGTCCGAAAGACCGGGATCATCCATCGCGCGGCCTATTCCGCGACCACAGCCTCGGGCGACGCTTCGAGATTGAAGGCAGCGGCAAACAACGCGCGGGTGTAGGCGGTCTTCGGCGACTTGAATATGTCCGCTGCCGGGCCGGTTTCCATCACCTTGCCTTCCTTCATCACCATCAGGCTCGACGACATCGCCGCGACGACACGGAGGTCGTGGGAAATGAACATGTAAGTGAGATCGTGCCGCTTCTGCAGGGCGCCCAGCAGTTCGACCATCTGGGCCTGGATCAGCATGTCGAGCGCGCTGGTCGGCTCGTCGAGCACGACGAAGGTCGGCTCCAGCACGATGGCCCGCGCAATCGCGATACGCTGGCGCTGGCCGCCGGAGAATTCGTGCGGATAACGATGGCGCGTCTCCGGATTGAGGCCGACATCCTCCAGCGCCTTGACCACGCGCTGCTCGCATTCATGCCGCGACAGGTGTGGGAGGTGAATCCACATGCCCTCCTGAATGATGTCGGACACCGACATGCGTGGCGAAAGCGAACCATACGGGTCCTGGAACACGATCTGCATGTTGCGGCGGTGCGGCCGCATCTCCTTGAAGCGCAACTCTTGCAACTCATTGCCCATGAACACGATCGGGCCATTGGAGGAGATCAGCCGCATCAAAGCCAGGCCGAGCGTGGTCTTGCCCGAGCCCGACTCGCCGACCACGCCGAGCGTCTCGCCCTTGCGCACCTCGACGCTGACGCCATCGACTGCCTTGATATGACCGACGGTCTTGCGCATCACGCCGCGCTTGATCGGAAACCAGACCTTGAGGTCGTCGGTCTTCAGCACGATCGGACCGGCCGGATTGGGCTGCAGCGCGTGCGGATGCGGCTCGGCGGCGAGCAGCGCGCGGGTATAGGGATGCTGCGGCGATTTGAAGATTTCCGCGACGGAGTTCTCCTCGACGATCTTGCCGTCCTTCATCACACAGACGCGGTCGGCGATTTTGCGGACGATGCCGAGGTCATGGGTGATAAACAGCATCGCCATGCCAAGGCGGCCCTGTAACTCCTTGAGCAGCTTGAGGATTTGCGCCTGCACCGTAACGTCCAGCGCGGTTGTCGGCTCGTCGGCGATCAGGAGGTCCGGCTCGTTGGCGAGGGCCATCGCGATCATCACGCGCTGGCGCTGGCCGCCCGACATCTGGTGCGGGTAGGCGTTGAGACGAGTTTCGGGATTGGGAATGCCGACCTGCGTCAGCAGTTCGATAATGCGCGCGCGCGCCAGCTTGCCGGTCAACCCGCGATGCAGAAGCAGAATTTCGCCGATCTGCCGCTCGATCGTATGCAGCGGATTGAGCGAGGTCATCGGCTCCTGGAAGATGATGGTGATGTCGGCGCCGCGGATTTCGCGAATTTTCCGCTCGGACAGGCCGAGCAAGTCCTGGCCCTTAAACATCACTTGACCGGACGGATGGCTGGCCGCCGGATAAGGCAGCAGCTTCATGATCGACAGCGCGGTCGCCGACTTGCCCGAACCGGACTCGCCGACCAGCGCCAGCGTCTCGCCCTTCTTGATGTTGAACGAGATGCGATCGACCGCCAGCACTTCGCGTGCGCCGCCGCCGAAGGCGATCGACAGGTCTTTGACGGTGAGCAGGGGTTCGGTGGCCATGTCCATGCGACTCACCGGAACGTCTTGCGCGGATCGAAGGCGTCGCGCACCGCCTCACCAATGAAGATCAGGAGCGACAGCATGATCGCCACCGAGAAGAAGCCGGCAAGACCGAGCCACGGCGCCTGAATGTTGGTCTTGCCCTGCGACAATAGCTCGCCCAGCGACGGCGAGCCGGGCGGCAGTCCGAAGCCCAGGAAGTCGAGCGCCGTCAAGGTCATCACCGACGACGACAGGATGAACGGTAGAAACGTCATGGTCGCGACCATGGCGTTCGGCAGCAGATGCCGGAACATGATGGTGGTGTTGGAAACGCCGAGCGCCCGCGCCGCCTGGATGTATTCAAAGTTGCGCCCGCGCAGGAATTCGGCACGAACGAGGCCCACGAGCGACACCCAGGAGAACAGCAGCAGGATGCCGAGCAGCACGAAGAACCCCGGCACCAGCACCGAGGAAATGATCAGCAGCAGATAGAGCGACGGCACGGAGGTCCAGATTTCGATGACGCGCTGGAATAAGAGATCGGTCCAGCCGCCGAAATAGCCCTGCACCGCGCCGGCCGCGACGCCGATGACGGACGAAATGATGGTCAGGATCAGCCCGAACATCACCGAGATGCGGAACCCGTAGATCAGCCGCGCCACCACGTCGCGGCCCTGATCGTCGGTGCCGAGCCAGTTGTATTCGAGGTCGCGGCAGCCGGTGAGCTTCTTCTTTTCGACCACCGTCTTGCATTGCTCCTCGGTCAGCTTCCAGGTCGGCGGCGACGGCGCCGGCGTCGGCAGATCGAGGTTGTGCGAGTCGTAACGATAGTGGATCGGCGGCCAGATCATGGTGCCGCCCTTCTTGGCGATGAGGTCCTGCAAAAACGGATCGCGATAATCCGCGGCAGTTTCGAAATCGCCGCCGAATGTCGTCTCCGGGTAAGCGACAACAGCCGGGAAATAGGCCCGGCCATTCATCAGGATCAGGAATGGCTTGTCGTTGGCGATGAATTCCGCGAACAGCGAAACCAGGAACAGCGCCATAAAGATCCACAACGCCCAATAGCCGCGCCGGTTGCGCTTGAAATTCTCCCAGCGCCGGCGATTGAGCGGCGACAGCGCGAACCGCTTCAGCCTTGGCGGCGGATCGGCGGCGACCGGCGTGGTCGGCTCGGGCGTCGGTGCATTTTCCGTGACGCGGGCGTCCACCTCATACCTCCCGCGTCTCGAAATCGATCCGCGGATCGATCCAGGTATAGGTGAGGTCCGAGATCAGATTCACGACCAAGCCAATCAGCGCGAAGATATAGAGCGTGGCGAACACCACCGGGTAGTCGCGGTTAAGCACGCTCTCGAACCCGAGGAGGCCGAGTCCGTCGAGCGAGAAGATGGTTTCGATCAGCAGCGATCCCGAGAAGAACGCGTGGACGAAGGCGCTGGGAAATCCGGCGATGACGATCAGCATCGCGTTGCGGAAGATGTGTCCGTAAAGCGTCTGGCGCGGTGTGCAGCCCTTGGCCCGCGCGGTCAGCACGTACTGCTTCTTGATCTCATCCAGGAACGAGTTCTTGGTCAGCAGCGTCATGGTGGCGAACGCGGACAGCATCATTGCGATGATCGGCAAGGTCAGGTGCCAGAAATAATCGAGAATTTTCTGCCACCATGACAGCGCCGCCCAATTGTCGGAGGTCAGTCCCCGCAGCGGGAACACATCCCAGTAGGAGCCGCCCGCAAACAGGATGATCAGGAAAATGGCGATCAGGAAGCCCGGGATGGCGTAGCCAATAATGATGACACCCGAAGTCCAGGTGTCGAAGCGCGAGCCATCCGACACGGCCTTGCGGATTCCCAGCGGAATCGAGATCAGGTAGGTCAGCAGCGTCATCCAGATGCCAAGCGACATCGATACCGGCAGCTTCTCCCTGATAAGCTGCATGACGCTGGTGTCGCGGAAGTAGCTCTTGCCGAAATCGAACACGATGAAATTCTTCAGCATCAGGAAGAAGCGCTCGTAGGCCGGCTTGTCGAAGCCGAACTGCTTTTCCAGCTTCTTGATGAACTCGGGGTCGAGACCCTGGGCGCCGCGATATTTGGAGGTCGTGGAGTCGACCGACGAGCCGCCTTGCGCTCCCCGGCCGCCGAAATCGCCACCCTGGCCGGAGCCCGGGATGCGCGAGCTCGCGCCGGTGTCGGCGCCGGAAAGCTGGGCGATCACCCGCTCGACCGGGCCGCCGGGCGCGAACTGCACCACCACGAAAGACACCAGCATGATGCCGAGCAGGGTCGGGATCATGAACAGCAGGCGGCGAATGATATAGGCAGACATGATCTGGGAATTATTCCTAACCGGGGACTTCTATTTTGGACGCCTTGTGAGGATCATGCCACCACGTTTCCAGCACGCCACGAGCATACCGCGGTTTCTTCGGCGGCCGCCCGAACGTATCCCAATAGGCGATCCAATGCGACGCTTTGTACCAGTGCGGAATCCAGTAGCGGCCGGCGCGGATCACCCGGTCCAGCGCACGGCAGGCGATGGTCAATTCGGCCCGTGAATTTGCCGCCATGACGCGATCGATCAGGGCGTCGATCGCAGGATCGGCGATCCCGGCGAGGTTTTGCGATCCCTTGAGCGCGGCAGCCTGCGAGGAGAAATAGTTCCGCAGAGAATCGCCCGGCGTCGCCGAAAAACTGAAGCGCTGGATCGTGAGGTCGAAATCGAAGTCCTTGAGGCGCTGCTGCATCTGCACCGGATCTATGATTCGAAGCTTGGCATCGATTCCAAGGGTGGCGAGGTTCTTGATGAACGGCATGTGATGGGCCTGGAACGACGGCTCGTCGATCAGGAATTCAAGCCCCAGGTGCTCACCCTGCGGCGAGATGCGCTTGCGATCCTTGATGGCATAGCCCGCCTCCTGCAGAAGCTGCGAGGCACGCCGCAGCAGTGCGCGATCCTGGCCCGAGCCGTCGGATGTCGGCGGCACGAACGGCTCGCCGAACACTTCGTCGGGCACCTTGCCGCGGAACGGCTCCAGCAGCGCCAGCTCCTCGGCACTGGGCTTGCCGTTCGCCATCATGTCGGAGTTCTGGAACACCGAATGGGTGCGGTCATAGGAGCCGTACATAATGGACTTGTTGGTCCATTCGAAGTCGAAGGCACAGCCCAGCGCCTCGCGCAGCCTGGGATCGCTGTACTTCGACCGCCTGGTGTTGATGAACCAACCCTGTGCCCCCGACGGGGTGTCGTCGGGAATCACGTCCCGCTTGACGCGGCCATCCTTGATCGCGGGAAAGTTGTAGCGCGTCGCCCAGATGCGCGAGGTGAACTCCTCGCGGAACAGATAGCTCTTGGCGGTGAAGCCCTCGAAGCCGACCTCGCGGTCGCGATAGTATTCATAGCGCACAGTGTCGAAGTTGTGCCGACCGCGCGCCACCGGCAGATCGGCGCCCCACCAATCCGCAACGCGCTTGTATTCGATATAGCGGCCGGCCTCGAAACGCCCGACCTCGTAGGCGCCGCTGCCGAGCGGAATGTCGAGAGTGGTTTCGTCGAACGGCCGTTTGCTGTAGTAGGCGCGCGAAAAAATCGGCAGGCCGGCGACGAACAGCGGCACGTCGCGCGCGCGTTTCGGAGCGAAGCGTACCGTTACAGTCGTGTCGTCCACCGCCTCGCAGCCGGCGAAATCGCGCAGGAACTGCGTGATGATCGGGTGGCCCTTCTCCTTCAGCAACGCCAGCGAGAACGCCACGTCATGCGCGGTCAACGCGCTGTCGTCGCGGAATCGCGCCTCGGGGCGGAGCGAGAAGCGATAGGTCAAGCCATCGGCGGAAATGCGGACCGAGCGGGCGGCAAAGCCGTACATCGCATCGGGCTCGTCGTCGGATCGCGCCATCAGGCTCGCAAAGGTCAGCTCCATGCCCTGCGCCGCATCGCCGCGCAGGATGTAACTGTTGAGCGAATTGAAGGTGCCCGAGCCCTGGTTGTAGATCGTGCCGGGGCCGATCTGAGAAAACACGCCGCCCTTGGGCGCTTTGGGATCGACGTAGTCGAAATGAAGGAAGCCTTCGGGATATTTCAGATCGCCGAACGAGGACATGCCGTGGCGCTCGGCGTCATTGATTTCTTGGGCCGGCTGCGCCTGCACTTCGAATCCCATCGCACCGGCGGCAGCGGCGCCCACGCCGATGCCGAGAAGCTCTCGGCGCGACAGTCCGATCACGAGCGCGATCCCACCTTCGCCGCCTTGGCTTGATCCCACCACCACACCGTCGGGAATCCGGAAAAGCCATATTTCGGCAGTGGATCGGGCCGGCCGAAACGATCCCAGCGGGCGCTGCGAATCTTGCCGTAGGTCCATTGCGGGACAACATAGAAATTCCACAGCAGCACGCGGTCCAGCGCCTTGGTGGCGGCCACCAGGTCGGCGCGATTGGTGGCGAAGATCAACCGTTCGATCAGGGTGTCGATGGCCGGATTCTTGATGCCGACCAGGTTGCGCGAGCCCGGCTGGTCGGCGGCCTTCGAACTCCAGTAGCCGCGCTGCTCATTGCCGGGCGACAGCGATTGGCCCCAGCTTGCGACGATGATGTCGTAATCCCACTGCCGCAACCGATTCTCGTATTGCGCATCGTCCACGATACGAAGCGACATCTGGATGCCCAGCCGTTCGAGCGGCTGCTTGTAGGGCAGCACCAAGCGCTCCCACTCCGGCTGCTCGATCAGGACTTCGGCGGTGAACGGCTGGCCAGTCTTGGTGTCCACCAGTTTTCGATCGCGGACCTCGTAGCCGGCGTCGCGCAGCAACCGGGTCGCCTCGCGAAGGTTGTTGCGCATCGCATCGGCGCCGTCGTTGACCGGATTGGTGTAGGGCGTTGTGAACACCTCCGGCGGCACCTTGTCGCGTACCGTTTCCAGGATCGCGAGCTCGGCGCCCTCCGGCAATCCGCTCGACGCCAGCTCCATGCCTTCGAAATAGCTTTTCACCCGCTTGTACTGGCCGAAGAACATCTGCCGGTTCATTTCTTCAAAATTGAGCGCGAAGTTAAAGGCGCGGCGCACACGCGGATCGGCAAACTTCGGCCGGCGGATGTTGAAGGCGAAGCTCTGCATACCGCCGGACGACAGAATCGGGAATTCCTCTTTCTGCACGCGTCCATCTTTCACCGCGGGGAAGTCATAGGCGGTGGCCCAGTTCTTGGCGCTGTTCTCGGTGCGCCAATCGAGCGCGTCGGCCTTGAAGGCCTCGATCGCCACGGTGGCGTCGCGGAAATATTCGAAACGCTGCTCGTTGAAGTTATCCCGCCCGATGTTGACGTTGACGTCCTTGCCCCAATAGTCGGCGACGCGCTCGTACACGACGGTGCGGCCGGGCACGAACTCCTTCAGCCGGTAGGCGCCGCAGCCGAGCGGCGGCTCGAGCGTGGTCGCGGCGATGTCGCGCTTGTTGCCGGCCTTGTCGGTGCCCTCCCACCAGTGCTTGGGCAGCACGTTAAGCTGACCGACAATCTGCGGCAGTTCGCGATTGCCGGCGCCGTCGAAGGTAAAGGTCACCTCACGCTCGCCGGTCTTCTCGGCTTTTGTCACGTGGCTGTAGTACGCCGACCATTGCGGATGATTGGTCTTGAAGGCGTGGAAGGAGAAAATCACGTCCTCGACCGTCACCGGCTTGCCATCGTGCCATTTGGCATTGGCGCGCAACCGATAGGTGACGGAGGAATGGTCGTCCGGATGGCTGACCGCCTCGGCCAGGAGTCCGTACTCGGTCGATACCTCGTCGAGCGCAGACACCATCAAGCTGTCGTAGATCAGCTCCATGCCGGCAACCAGCGAGCCCTTCACACCAGCCACCACCATATTGAAATTGTCGAAGGTGCCGAACGCCATCAGACGCGCGGCGCCGCCCTTCGGCGCATTCGGATTGACGTATTCGAAGTGCTTGAAGTCGGGCGGATATTTCAGGTCGCCGAACAGCGACAGGCCCTGCTTCCAGACGCGCGTCGACGACGCTTGGGCCAGAGCCGCCGGCAAGGGTGCGCGGCCATCAATCGCAACCGCCGGCGCTGCAATCGCTGCGGCGCCGGATCGCAGGAGAGTTCGGCGTGTCAGGCGCATGCAATACTCCGGGCGGCCCTAGAATAGACCACGATGCTCCACCGATTATGTCCGATTTTCGATGGATGGCCACCGGCGGCGATGCGGCAACGAACATCAATTCTGCGTGGCCAGGCGTTAAGACCTCATCCTGAGCGGCAGCACAGCATCCCGACCTCTCCTGACCGGTAGCACGGCATCAGGACCTCATCCTAAGGAGCCGCGCGAAAGCGCGGCGTCTCGAAGGATGGGCCACTATCCGGCTTGTCGTCCCGCGTGCTGCCCAGCACCGGCTTGTTGCCCATGGTTCGAGACGCGGTGCTTCGCAGCACTCCTCACCATGAGGTCCAATAAATCCTACCCAGGCTCAGTGCGGGACGCCCGCTGCGGCTGGTGCGGGTTTTGCGTCGCCACCGGCGGGAGCAGCCGCCTGCTTCTCGGCGGCGGGCGCTGCAGCCTGCTTGGGCAGTTCCACCGGCTTGTCCGACTTGGAATTGAGATAGGTGATGACGTCGGCCCGCTCCTTGCCGCGCGGAATGCCAGCAAAGGTCATATTGGTGCCGGGCACCATGGCCTTCGGATTGAGCAGATAGACATCCAGGTCTTCCGGCGTCCAGTTGCCCTTCTGGGCCTTCATCGCCGCCGAATAGTTAAAGCCCGCCTCGGAAGCCTTCTGGCGGCCGACCACGCCCCACAGGTTCGGGCCGACGCGGTTCGGTTCGCCTTTGCCGAAGGTGTGGCAGGCGGCGCATTTCTTCGCGGCGCTCTCGCCGCGGCCAACGTCGGCGCTGGCGAAGCGGACCGGCAGCGGCTCGTCGGCCGGGGCGGCTTCGCCCGGCTTGCCGTGGGAAGCGTCTTCTTTGACCGCGATCTCATAACCCGGCTTTTCCGGGTTATGAGACGAGAAGATCGCACCGGCTGCGATATTCAGCGACAGCAAGGCGAGGCAGGTGCCCAGAACGGCACCTAGGACTTTGTTGAGTTCGAAAGAATCCATCGCGGATCGGCTCTTGCTGAACGGCGGCACGGGCTGGACCGCAGGGAGCCCCGCGGCGGCGCACAAATACCCGGTTTTCCTCGTCTCTGGCAACCCGTATAACGCGCCGACCATGGCTGACGACGTCCTGATCCTCATTCCGGCCCGCATGGCCTCGGTCCGGCTGCCGGGCAAGCCGCTGGCCGATATCGCGGGCCTCCCGATGATCGTCCAGGTGCTGCGGCGCGCCGAAGCCGCCCGGCTCGGCCCGGTCGTGGTCGCCTGTGATGACGAAACCATCGCCACGGCTGTGGAAAAGGCCGGCGGCCGGGCGATCATGACGCGGGCGGACCACCCCTCCGGCTCCGACCGCATCTTTGAGGCGATCGGCGTGGTCGATCCGAAAGGCCGGGCGCGGATCGTCGTCAATGTGCAGGGCGACCTGCCGACGCTTGAGCCTGCCGATCTCGCGGCGGCGCTCACGCCGCTCGACGATCCCGCGGTCGATATCGCGACGCTCTGCGCCGAAATCAAAAAGCCGGAAGAGCGTACCAACCCGAATGTGGTCAAGGTGATCGGCTCGCCGGTCGCCCCGCGACGCTTGCGCGCGCTTTATTTCACCCGCGCCACCGCGCCCACCGGCGAGGGGCCGCTGTATCATCACATCGGGCTCTACGCCTATCGGCGGGCGGCGCTGGAAAAATTCGTGAAGCTGCCGCCGTCGTCGCTCGAACGGCGCGAGAAGCTGGAACAGCTCCGTGCGCTCGAGGCTGGCATACGCATCGATGTAGCGATCGTCGACAGCGTGCCACTCGGCGTCGATACGCCGGAAGATCTGGAGACGGCGCGCGGCCTGCTACGACAAAAAACCAGCATCGACCGCCAAACATCAGTATAACGGCCCAACAAACTAGGAGCGCGAGCGCCGTTCCCTGGCTCGCAGCACACGTCATGAGCAAAAAACGAATTGTGTTTCAAGGCGAGCCGGGCGCAAATTCGCATCTCGCGATCAGCCAGGCCTATCCGGACGCCGAGGCGGTGCCCTGCGCCACCTTCGAGGATGCATTCACGGTGCTGACCGCGGGCGACGCTGACCTCGGCATGATCCCGATCGAGAATTCGGTCGCCGGTCGCGTCGCCGATATCCATCACCTGATGCCGAATTCGAAGCTGCACATCGTCGCCGAATATTTCATGCCGGTGCAGCACCAGTTGCTCGGTGTGAAAGGCTCAAAGCTCGGAGACATCAAGACGGTCGAAAGCCACGTCCATGCGCTTGGCCAATGCCGCAAGATCATTCGCAAGCTCGGCATCAGGCCGATCGTCGCCGCCGACACCGCGGGCTCGGCGCGCGAGATCGCCGAGCGCGGCGACAAGACCTCCGCGGCGATCGCGACGCGGCTCGCCGGCGAGATCTACGGTCTCGACATCCTCGCCGAGAATGTCGAAGACGAGGCGCACAACACCACGCGGTTCATCGTGCTGTCGCGTGAGAAGAAGTGGGCGCCGCGCGGCAAGGGCAAGGTCGTGACCACCTTCGTGTTTCGGGTGAAGAACGTACCGGCGGCGCTCTACAAGGCCATGGGAGGCTTCGCCACCAACGGCATCAACATGACCAAGCTCGAAAGCTACATGATCGAGGGCAATTTCTTCGCCACGCAGTTCTATGCCGACGTCGAAGGCCATCCCGATGACCGCGGCCTCGTCTTCGCGCTCGAGGAGCTTTCGTTCTTCTCCAAGGAGCTGACGATCCTCGGTGTCTATCCCGCGCATCCGTTCCGCGAAACCTTCGAGGAAGTGAAGGAGTGATTCGACGCGATACCGACTATCAGCATCAAGCTCCGTTCGGCCGCCGCGGACGCGGGAACGAACGGGGCATGTTTCCATGCGGAACACTTGCGCCCAATCGAGTCACGCCGCGGCCTTCGCCACCGCCTCGTGCTGAGCCTGGCGCATGATGCCGGAGAGAAGCCCGTAGACCTCCTTCCAGGCCGCCGCGGCCTCGGCAGTCCAGGCGTTGCCCAGTCCCTGCTCCAGTGTCCACAGCAGCGCCACGCCAACCGAGTCGTAGTGCGCATCCTTGACGCCATAACCGGCGTGACGGCGGCCAAGATCCTCGACCGTCCTCGACAGCGCGCCGAGGTTGTCGAGGCTCGAAACGGCCACAGCCAGAATCTGCAACAGCTTCTTGCGCTGCTGCGCCATATCGGTGGTGTTGAACAGGGGACGCGTGCTCGGATCAATCTCGAACAAGCGCTGATAGAATATCGCAGCCGCCTGGTCCGCGATCGGCACGACCTGCGACCAGGTCTTCTGAATGAGCATTTTTTGTTGGGGAAGCATCTTTCACTCCAGGGTCTTGCATAGGTCGCGGCAACCTGGAGCAAGGTTCAGCACGCTTGGAAGCCGTTGACGGATAACGGTTAATAAGCCGGCGCGCGGGTCGGCGCCTTGGCGGTTGCCGTGGACTCGCGCTTCGACAGAACGCCTCCGACCAGCACGACCTGCGCGGTCGCTGCCCGCGGCGCATGATCCGAGGTCAACCCGAAAAACATGCTGCTTTCGCCGCCGCCCGGACCGGTGCCGACACAAATCCGCTTTCTGAACGTGAAGGTGACGCCGCTACCGATCCGTTCCGCCTTGGACAGACCGACGGTCCCAGGCGCGCCCTTGTCGACAACGAAGACATCGGCGTTGGCGCCGTTCTTGAAATACTCGAACTTGCCGGTGGGCCCGATATCGAGCTTGAGCGCAGTCGCGCAGGACACGTCCAAACCGCCGACCACATTGGTCAGGTCCAGCCGATAGAGGTAACCGGTCTTGCCCGCCGCCGCCGAGCCAGGTGCGCCGAGGACCGTGCGCGTGTGCATCCGCGGCTGCGGCAGATGGCCGATGGTGTCCTGCATGTTGAACGCGACAGAACTGTCGGTCGTCGCGATCTTGCAGCTCTTGTCGTAGATGCAGAGCAGATCCTTGGCATCCACCGTGACGATGGTCAGCGGCCCGGATTGCGCCAGTGTAGCGCTGGGCACAGCAATTGCGAGAATGACCGCCGCCGCAATGTGCCGCATCGCGCAGTACCTCATATCGTCTGATTGTAGGCACCGACCTCGGGATGGGTGCGCAGCACGGCGTCCACCGCCTTGAACATCTCGCGCATCCGCGCCTCCGACGCCGGGCTCTCCACCACCACCACCAGTTCCGGCTTGTTGGACGAGGCGCGAACGAGACCCCAGGTGCCGTCCTCCACCGTGACGCGCACGCCGTTGACCGTGACGAGACCGCGGATCGGCTGGCCCGCGACCTTGTCGCCCTTCTGCTTCGCCGCCTCGAAATGCTTCACCACCTGCTCAACGATGCCGTATTTCGTCTCGTCGTCGCAGTGCGGCGACATGGTCGGCGAGCCCCAGGTCTTGGGCAGCGCGTCGCGCAACTCCGACATCGTCTTTCCAGGACTGCGATCCATCATGTCGCAGATCGCGAGTGCCGAGACCAAGCCGTCGTCGTAGCCGCGGCCGAACGGCTTGTTGAAGAAGTAGTGCCCCGACTTCTCGAAGCCCGCGAGCGCCTTCAACTCGTGGGTCCGGCGCTTCATGTAGGAGTGACCGGTCTTCCAGTAGTCGGCCTTGACGCCGTTCTTCTGCAGCACCGGATCGGTGACATAGAGGCCGGTGGATTTCACATCGACCACGAAGGTCGAGTTCGGATGCAAGGCCGACATGTCGCGCGCCAGCATCACACCCACTTTATCGGCAAAAATCTCCTCGCCGTGATCGTCGACCACTCCACAGCGGTCGCCGTCGCCGTCGAAACCCAAACCCACATCCGCCTTCGTGCGCAACACCTCGTCGCGCATGGCATGGAGCATTTCCATGTCCTCGGGATTGGGATTGTATTTCGGGAACGTGTGATCGAGCTCGCAGTCCAGCCGAATCACCTCGCAGCCGATCGCCTCCAGCACCTGCGGGGCGAAGGCGCCGGCCGTGCCGTTGCCGCAAGCGCAGACCACCTTCATCTTGCGCTTCATCTTCGGCCGCCTCGTCAGGTCGGCGATGTAGCGCGCCGGGAAATTCTCAACGAAATGATACGAGCCGCCGCCGGGAAGCTTGAACGCGGCATTAAGGACGATGTCCTTCAGCCGCGTCATCTCGTCGGGCCCGAATGTCAACGGCCGGTTGGCGCCCATCTTTACGCCGGTCCAGCCATTATCGTTGTGCGACGCCGTCACCATCGCGACGCAAGGCACATCGAGCTCGAACTGCGCGAAATACGCCATCGGCGTCATCGCCAGTCCGATGTCGTGGACCTTCACGCCGGCCGCCAAGAGCCCCGCGATCAGCGACGTCTTCACTGACGCGGAATAGCTGCGGAAATCATGGCCGGTGACCAACTCGGGCCTGACGCCCAGCTCGCGGATCAAGGTGCCGAGCCCCATGCCCAGCGCCTGCACGCCCATCAGGTTGATTTCCTTGCCCAGCAGCCAGCGCGCGTCGTACTCGCGAAAGCCGGTCGGCTTCACCAACGGCTCGGACTCGTAGGCGTAGGTGTTCGCCGTCAGCGACGGCTTGGGCTTGGGGAACATCGAATCTCCGGGCATATCCGGAGAGATAACCCACCGAAGCTTATTGTTCCAGCACCAGGCGGCCGTGATCGTGGCTCCACTTCACCCGCGACAGGAAGGTCATACCGAGCAGGTTCACGCCGAGCGCACTGTCCGGCATGACGGCGGCCTCGACGTCATAGACGGTGATGCCGTTGACATCGACTCGGTTGAGCCGCACCGGCGCGTAGCGGGCCTCGCCGTTGGCGGTCGAGGTGCGGCCGGTGTATTCCGACGGCCGCGGGAAGATGCCGAGCTTGGCCGCCGAGCTTTCGCGAAGCACGATCTTCGAGGCGCCGGTGTCGACCACGAAATCAATGTTCCGCCCATCAACGCGCGCGTCGACCTGGAAATGGCCGCCCCGTCCCGCCTCGAGCTTCACCCTGCGGTAGCTGGTCGTGTCTTGCCGGGGCGCAGCCGCCGGGATCGCCTTGCGCGGCGCGGACGCGGATGCCATCGCGGCGGCGCCCGGCTCGGCCGGCTTGGTGAAAGCCTTGCCGATCTCACGCGAAAGGCCCGCGACCACCACGGCGACGAAAACAAAAAGGCAGATGACGACTCGCATGATCCGGCCCGGATTTACCGGCCGGACCACAGCATGGGCGCGCTCAAGAAAATGCTAACGGACCCGCGCTCGCCCGGCTTTGCCCGATCGAGGTGGACGCGGTCTTGCTCCGATCGTTCGAATTTTACCGATCAGAGCACGATCCCGAAAAAGCCTGCCCCGGACTTGATCCGGGGTGGGAACCGGTTTTCGGAAAAGATCATGCTCAAAAAAACTACGTCCCGCGCGGCTTGGCGCGGCGGGTGGCGGGCGCCTTTAGCGGATCGTCCGGCCAGGGGTGGCGCGGATAGCGGCCACGCATCTCGGATTTCACCGCCGCGTAGGAGCCGCGCCAGAAGCCCGGCAGATCGCGCGTCACCTGCACGGGGCGATGCGCCGGCGAAAGCAGCTCGACGACCAGCGGCACCTTGCCGCCGGCGATGCTCGGATGGCGGTCGAGGCCGAACAGCTCCTGCACGCGGATCGCAAGCTTCGGCCCCTCCTCCGCGTCGTAGTCGATCGGCACCGACGAGCCGGACGGAGCCGTGAAATGCGTCGGCGCCTCGGCGTCGAGCCGGCGCTTGAGATTCCACGGCAGCAGCGCATCGATCGCGGTGGCAAGCTCGTCCGCCGAGACCGACGCCAGCGTGGTCTTGCCGTCGAGCAGCGGCGTCAGCCACGCGGCGGCATTCGCGGCGAGTGCCGTTTCGGAAAGATCCGGCCAGTCTTCATCACCGGCGCGGCGCAGGAACATGACGCGGCCGCGCCACTGCTGAAGCGATTTCGTCCACGGCAGCCGGTCGAGGCCGAGGCCAACGATGCCTTCGGTCAACTTCCTCGCGGCGTCCGGACCGGGCACGACCGGGAATGGGCGCTCGGCCAGCGTGATCGCACCGAGGCGTTCGCTGCGCCGGCCGCGCAAACTTGCCGACGCGGCATCGAAGCTGACGTCCTCGCGGCGCTCGATATGACCGGTGAAACGCTGCTCGATCTCGCCCGGCGTGATTTGTGCTGCGAGCAGAATGCGGCTCTGCGCGGCGGTGCCGGCAAGCTCGGCGACGGCGAGAAATGGCTCCCGCGCCAACGCGGACGCCGGATCGACATTCGCGCCGCGGCCGTTGACGAGCAGGAACGCGCCATTCGCGCCACGGCTCTTGGCGATGCGGTCCGGATAGGCCAGCGACAAGATCGCGCCGGCGGAAAGCTCGGAACTCGCGGCGGACGCGCCCGCATCATCGGCCCAGCGCTTCGCCATCCGGCGCGCGTCCTCGCTGCGGCGCGAGCGGTCGCGGCGGAACTGATCGAGCCTGTGGCCGAGATCGACGTCGTTGCCGCCAAGCCCGCGCTCCGAGAGAATTGCGGCGACATCGGCGGCACGTTGGCCGGCGCCTTCCGCTGCCGCATCGACCACCATGCGGGCGAGTCGCGGCGGCAGTGGCAACTGGCGAAGCTTCTTGCCCTCGTCGGTGATGCGGTGCTCCGCGTCGATGGCGCCGAGTTCGGTCAAAAGCGCCCTCGCCTCCCTCAGCGCGCCGGCCGGCGGCGGATCGAGGAACGCGAGCTTGCCGGGATCGGCCGCGCCCCACTGCGCCAGATCGAGCAGCATTCCCGACAGATCGGCGGACAACATCTCCGGGCGTGCATAGGGCTCGAGCGAAGCGGTCTGCGGCTCGTCCCACAGCCGGTAACAAACGCCGGGCTCGGTGCGGCCGGCGCGGCCGCGGCGCTGATCGGCGGCGGCACGCGAAACTCGCACGGTTTCGAGCCGGGTGAGGCCCACATCCGGTTCATAGCGCGGCACCCGCGCGAGACCGGAATCGATGACGATGCGCACACCTTCGATGGTCAACGAGGTCTCGGCGATCGATGTCGCCAGCACCACCTTCCGCCGGTTGGCCGGGGCCGACGAAATCGCGCGATCCTGCGTCTGCGCATCGAGCGCGCCGTACAGCGTCACGATGTCCACCACGGGATCGTTGATCAGATCCTTGAGCAGCGTTTCAGTGCGCCGGATTTCCGCCTGGCCGGGCAGGAACACCAATGCCGAGCCCGGCTCGGCGCGGAGCGCGCGCGCCACGGCGTCCGCCACCTGCCGCTCGATCGGCGCGCTGGTGTTGCGCCCGGCGTAACGCGTCTCGACTGCAAACGCGCGGCCCTCGCTTTCGACCACCGGCGCATCGCCCAAAAGCTTCGCCACCCGCGCGCCATCGAGCGTCGCCGACATCACCAGCAGCCGGAGGTCTTCCCGCAGGCCCAATTGCACATCGCGGGCCAGTGCCAGGCCCAGATCGGCATCGAGCGAACGCTCATGGAATTCGTCAAACAACACGGCCGCGACGCCGTCGAGCGACGGGTCGTCGAGGATGAGGCGCGTGAAAATGCCTTCGGTAATCACCTCGATGCGCGTCTTGCGCGACACCTTCGAGCCGAAACGGACCCGCAGACCGACGGTCTCGCCGACGCTTTCATTGAGCGTCGCCGCCATCCGCTCGGCTGCGGCGCGCGCGGCGAGGCGGCGTGGCTCCAGCACCAGGATTTTCTTGGCCGCGGCCCAAGGCGTGTCGATCAGCCACAGTGGCACGCGCGTGGTCTTGCCGGCGCCCGGCGGCGCCACCAGAACAGCGGCGTGATTCTGCTGTAGCGCCGCGGTCAGGCGAGGCAGCGCTTCGTCGATCGGAAGCTCGGTGTCGAACGGACGCATGGGCTATTGGATGCCCCGCTTTTACGGGACATGACAACCGGAATCAGTTGTTTTCAGCCGCCTTTGGGCCGCGACCGGCCGACGCTTTCGTAAATGAAGCCATGGCGCCGAACTTCGTCGGGCGGATAGATATTACGTAGATCGACAATTGCGGGTTTCGTCGCCATGACCTGCTTGAGCCGTTCAAGATCGAGGGCTCGGAACTGTTCCCACTCGGTGACAATGACCAAAGCGTTGGCGCCTTTGGCACAATCATATTCGTCCGCGCAGTAGATGAGATCGGGCATCACTTTCTTTGCCTGCTCCACGCCAATCGGATCATAGGCGCGCACGACCGCGCCCATTGATATCAAATCTTCGATCAAGGGAATCGAAGGCGCTTCGCGCATGTCGTCGGTGTTCGGTTTGAACGTCAAACCCAGCACTGCAATTGTCCGTTCCCGCACGATGTCGAGCGCCGCGGCTACCTTCTTGGACATTTCCGTCTTTCGGCGATCGTTGATTCTGATAACCGTGTCTACGATGCGAAGCGGCGTTGCGTGATCGTCACCGATCTTGAGCAGCGCGAGTGTGTCCTTGGGAAAGCATGAGCCGCCGAATCCAGGGCCAGCATGTAGGAACTTGCTACCGATTCGATTGTCGAGGCCCATACCGCGCGCGACATCCTGGACGTCGGCACCGACTTTCTCGCACAAATCGGCGATCTCGTTGATGAACGTGATTTTGGTGGCCAAGAAAGCATTGGCCGCATACTTGATCAGCTCCGCGGTACGACGGTCGGTGACAACGAGGGGTGAACGGTTGATATAAATCGGACGATAAAGGGTCTTCATCACCTCAGCGGCGCGGTCGTCCTGGGTGCCGACCACGATACGATCGGGGTGTTTGAAGTCCTGGATTGCGGCGCCCTCGCGCAGGAATTCCGGATTGGAGACGACAGCAAATTCTGCCTTTGGACTGGCCTCGCGAATGATGCGCTCGACCTCGTCACCGGTTCCGACCGGGACGGTCGATTTGGTGACCACGATGGTGAAGCCGTCGAGCGCGGCGGCGATCTCCTTCGCTGCGGCGTAAACGTACGACAGGTCGGCGTGACCGTCGCCACGGCGCGACGGTGTGCCGACCGCGACGAAGACGGCATCGGCATCGGCCACCGGCCCTTTGAGATCGGTGGCGAAGCTCAACCGCCCGGCCTTCACGTTCGCGGCAACCAGGGCGTCGAGGCCCGGCTCGTAGATCGGCATCTCGCCGCGCTGAAGCGCCGCAATCTTGGCGGCGTCCTTGTCGACGCACGTGACCTGATGGCCGAAATCGGCAAAGCAAGCCCCCGAAACGAGGCCGACGTAGCCGGTGCCGATCATCGCAACGCGCATGAGGTGCGAAACATGGTTAACGAATCCAGCTCCCGCGGCTGGATGGCGGGTCTTAGCAGAGGCGGGTCATGCTGACGAGACATTGAAGCGAGGTTTCATCGAAGCCGTAAACGCGACCGAAACCACACCCAGGTGACAATGCGGCGGCACGGAGAGGGTTATGAACACGCCGCAGGCCAGCCGGGTCGATTGGGTCGATTACGCCAAGGGCTTCTGCATCATCATGGTGGTGATGATGCATTCGACGCTGGGCGTCGAGCAGGCGGCCGGCCGCGAGGGCTGGATGCATGCCGCGGTCGCCTTCGCAAAGCCCTTCCGCATGCCGGACTTCTTCCTGATCTCAGGATTGTTCCTGGCCCGCGTCATCGACCGCGACTGGCGCAACTATCTCGACAAGAAGGTTGTCCACTTCGCCTATTTCTATGTGCTGTGGGTGACGATCCAGTTTGCCTTCAAGGCGCCGATGTTTGCCGCCGACGTCGGCTGGCGCGGTGTCGGCTTTGCCTATCTCGAAGCCTTCATCGAGCCATTCGGCACCTTATGGTTCATCTACCTGCTGCCGATCTTCTTCGTTGTCGTGAAGGCTACGCGCAGTCTGCCCTGGCTGGCGATCTGGCTCGTTGGCGCCGCGCTTGAGATCGCCCACATCGAGACCGGCTGGACCGTGGTCGACGAGTTCGCCAATCGCTTCGTCTATTTCTACACCGGCTATATCTTCGCGCCGCACATCTTCGCGCTCGCCGCCCGCGTGCAGCACAAGCCGATGCATGCGCTGGCCGCGCTTGCGGTCTGGGCTGTCGTCAATGGCGCGCTCGTGCTTGGCGGCTATGCCGACCGGCCGGTGGTGTCGCTGGCGCTCGGCTTCGTCGGCGCCGGCGCGGTGGTCGTGGTCGCGGCGTTGATGGCGCGCAGCGATGTGTTCCAGCCGCTGCGCTATTGCGGCCAGAATTCCATCGTCATCTATCTCGCCTTCTTCCTGCCGATGGCGGCGACCCGCATCGCGCTGCTCAAGACCGGCATCATCACCGACCTCGGCACGATCTCGCTAATCGTGACCGCCGCCGGCGTGATCGGAGCTTTGCTCTGGTTCTGGGCGGCGCGCGACACCCGCTTCCGCTTTCTGTTCGAGCGGCCCGGCTGGGCGCGGCTTCGCCCGGCGCGGATGCCCACAATGCAGCCGGCGGAATGATTCACAGCGTCCCGCGCCTGCATTGATTCGGACCGGCTGACGGCCCACATTCGGGCCATGCCAGCCAAATCCAAATCTCCTGCCGCCAAGCCCGCCGCCGCGAAGGCTGCCGCCGTCAAGTCCGCCCCCGTCGCCGGATCGCTCAAAAAAGGCGACCACGTCTTCCTGGTCGACGGCTCAGGCTACATCTTCCGCGCCTACCACGCGCTGCCGCCGCTCACGCGTAAGTCGGACGGCCTGCAGATCAACGCCGTGCTCGGCTTCTGCAACATGCTGTGGAAGCTGCTCAACGACATGAAGCCGGAAGAGCGGCCGACGCACCTGGCCGTGGTGTTCGACAAGTCGGAAAAGACCTTCCGCACCGATTTCTATCCCGAATACAAGGCGCAGCGGCCGGACATTCCCGGCGATCTGATCCCGCAATTCCCCCTTATTCGCGAGGCGGTGCGCGCCTTTGACATCCCATGCCTGGAGCAGGCCGGCTTCGAGGCCGACGATATCATCGCGACCTACGCCCGCCTCGCCTGCGAAGCGGAGGCGACAGCAACGATCGTGTCGTCCGACAAGGACCTGATGCAGCTCGTGAACGACTGCGTCGTCATGTACGACACGATGAAGGACAAGCGGATCGGCCGCGCCGAGGTGATCGAGAAGTTCGGCGTCGGCCCCGAGAAGGTGATCGAGGTCCAGGCGCTGATCGGGGACTCGAGCGACAATGTGCCGGGCGTGCCCGGCATTGGCGTCAAGACAGCGGCACAGCTCATCATCGAGTATGGCGACCTGGAAACGCTGCTGCTGCGCGCCGGCGAAATCAAGCAGGACAAGCGGCGGCAAACGCTGATCGACAATGCTGAAATCGCGCGGATTTCCAAACGCCTGGTCACGCTCGATCAGAACGTCAAGCTCGAGGTGCCGGTCGAGGATCTCGCCGTGCACGAGCCCGACTACAAGCGCCTGGTCGCATTTCTCAAGGCGATGGAGTTCAGCACGCTGACGCGGCGCGTTGCGGAGAAATCCGGCATCGACGCCAACGAGATCGAGGCGAACGGCAAGCTCACGTCGGGAGCCGCGTCCGCTGCTCCTTCGGCTTCTGCGCCCGCAAGGGCGGTAGCTCCTTACGGCAAGAGCGGCGATCTGTTCGCGCCGCCGCCGCAGCCGCGCGCCAAGGCTGAAGCCACCGCCACACTCGACCCCGCGGCGCTGGCGGCTTCGCATCTTGCCGCCGCCAGAGCCAGCAAGATCGACCGCAGCAAATACGAGACGGTGCGCACGCTCGATCGCTTGAAAGCCTGGGTGCTGCGCGCCAAGGACGTGGGCGTGGTCGCCATCGACACCGAGACCACCGGTCCAGACCCGATCACGGCGCAACTGTGCGGGTTCTCGCTCGCCATCGGCGACAACGAGGCCTGCTACGTCCCGGTCGGCCACCGCGACGGCGACACAAAAGGCGCCAGCGATCTGTTCGCACCGGAGGCCCAGCTTTCTCCCAATCAAATTCCGGAGAAGGACGCGCTGAAGGAAATCCAGCCGATGCTGGAGGACCCGTCGGTTCTGAAGGTCGGGCAGGATCTCAAGTTCGACTGGCAGATTTTCTCCCGGCGGGGCATCGACGTGTTTCCCTACGACGACGTCATGCTGATGTCCTATGTGCTCGACGCCGGGCGCGGCGGGCATGGCATCGACGATCTGGCCGACAAATGGCTCGGCCATCAAAAGATCGGCTATGAGCAAGTCGCCGGCACCGGCAAGAGCCAGGTGCGGTTCGACAGCGTGTCGATCGAGAAGGCCAGCGAATACGCCGCCGAGGACGCCGACGTGACCTTGCGGCTGTGGAAGGCGCTAAAGGCGCGGATGGCCGCCGAGCATGTGGCGACGGTGTATGAGACGCTGGAACGGCCGCTGGTGTCGGTGCTCGGCCGCATGGAAGGCCGCGGCATCTCGATCGACCGCCAGGTGCTGTCCCGGCTTTCCGGCGAGTTCGGCCAAAAGCAGGCCGGATTGGAAGACGAGATCAGTAAGCTGGCCGGCGAGCCACTCAACCCCGGGAGCCCGAAACAGCTTGGCGACATTCTGTTTGGCAAGATGAAGCTTGAGGGCGGCACCAAGACCAAGACCGGGCAATGGGCGACCGGCGCCCGCGCGCTCGAGGAACTGGCCGAGCAGGGTCATGAGTTGCCGCGGAAAATCCTGGATTGGCGGCAGGTCTCGAAGCTGCGCTCGACCTACACCGATGCGCTGCCGGGCTACGTCAATGCCGAAACCCATCGCGTCCACACCTGCTACGCGCTGGCGGCAACGACGACCGGCCGGCTGTCGTCATCGGAGCCGAACCTGCAGAACATCCCGGTGCGCACCGAGGAAGGCCGGAAAATCCGCCGTGCCTTCATCGCCGAGCCCGGCACCAAATTGGTTTCGGCCGACTATTCGCAGATCGAATTGCGGCTGCTCGCCGAGGTCGCCGAAGTGCCGGCGCTGCGCAAGGCGTTCCGCGACGGCCTCGACATCCATGCCATGACCGCGTCGGAGATGTTTGGCGTTCCGGTCAAGGACATGCCGGGCGAGGTGCGACGCCGCGCCAAAGCGATCAACTTCGGCATCATCTACGGCATCTCGGCGTTCGGGCTCGCCAACCAGCTCGCCATCCCGCGCGAAGAGGCCAGCGCCTACATCAAGAAATACTTCGAACGCTTCCCGGGCATCCGCGACTACATGGAAGAGACCAAAGCCTTCGCCAAGCAGAACGGCTATGTGCTGACGTTGTTCGGACGGAAGTGCCACTATCCGGATATCAAGGCGGCCAATCCCTCGTTGCGCGCCTTCAACGAGCGCGCCGCGATCAACGCCCGGCTGCAAGGCTCGGCCGCGGACATCATCCGCCGCGCCATGGTGCGGATCGAGCCGGCGTTGAGCAAGTCAAAGCTCAACGCCAAGATGCTGCTCCAGGTGCACGACGAACTGATCTTCGAGGTGCCCGAGGGCGAGGTCGCCAAGACGCTGCCGATCGTCAAGCGGGTGATGGAAGACGCGCCGATGCCGGCGCTGTCGCTCTCGGTGCCGTTGCAGGTCGACGCCCGGGCCGCGCACAACTGGGACGAGGCGCATTGACCGCGAGCGCAAGCGCTTTGCGGAATTTTCGGTCGCGCTTGAGATACCACTCGCGGCTCATGGCCTGGCGGCGGGTGCGAAATTTTTCAGTGTGCAGCAGCACCCAGGCCCGGCCGCGCGTGCTTCGTGCGCCGATCCCGGCATTGTGCTGGATCAGACGCCGATCGACGTCGGTGGTCCACCCGACGTAGGTCAGCGTGCGGTCCGCCGTGCGGCAGCCGAGGACATAGACGAAGCTTGGCATCGCCGCATTCTGCGTGATTCGCGTGAATGCGTCGCTAGCGTTTCTTCCGCGCCACCTTTTTCGCCGGAGCGCGTTTGCGGGCCGCCTTTGCCGCATTGTCCGGAATAACGGCCACCGCCTCGACCTCGAACAGCGCGCCCTCGCGCGCCAGGCGGCCCACCTGAATGGCGGTCGAAGCCGGCGGCGCCTTGGTGTTCACGAACTTGTCGCGCACCTCGAAGAACACCGGCAGATGCGACATGTCGACGAAGAAATTGGTGAGCTTCACCACGTGCTCGAAGCCGCCGCCAACCGACGCAAGCCCCGCCTTCAGGTTCTTGAAGCATTGCGTCGCCTGGGCGCGGAAATCACCCGGCACGCCGGCGAAGGCGCCGCCGGGCGTCATGCCGAGCTGGCCGGAGAGATAGACGGTGCGGCCCGGCCCGGTGGTCTCCACCACCTGGGTATAACCGCGCGGCGCCGGCATGGTCTTCGGATTGGCAAAGCGATTGCTCACAACTTTCCTCCCTGGCTCGCTCGATACAATGCAAATGAGCGGCAGCAATTATTTCCGACGCGTCACATAAAAGTACAGTGCTGGATATGCGATTGCCGCCATCCCAATCGACTGCCAAAACAGCGCGAGATGGCTCTGCTTCATGGACCAGAGGTAGAAATTACCGGCAACCCATACGATCGCCAACGTCAGCATGATTACATGATGCATGCGGCTTCATACCGTCGCAGCTTTCGCCGGTCTTTGCGACATTCAGCCACCCTCGCGGTCAAACGTATCGCATCCTCTGCACATTGACTTCTCGGCGACCATCACTAAGCCTCGCGCAGGGGAACGGGGCCAAGCATGCACGCGGCGTCAAACGTCTATTTCGGACTGAATCCGATGTGGGTCGCCACCTGCGTGCTGGCGATCACCTACGCCGTCATCATCTCGGAAAAGGTCAACCGTTCCATCGTGGCGCTGCTCGGCGCCGCCGTCATGGTCCTCGTCGGCGTGATGAACCAGGAAGAGGCGCTGAAGGGCGTCGACTGGAACACCATCGGCCTGCTTACCGGCATGATGATCCTTGTTTCGATCTCGCGCCGCTCCGGCATGTTCCAGTATGTCGCGGTGTGGTCGGCCAAGGCCGCCAAGGCGCATCCGGCCGGCATCCTGTTCCTGCTGCAGATCACCACCGCCGTGCTTTCGGCTTTCCTCGATAACGTCACCACAGTGCTGCTGATGGTGCCGGTGACGCTCGCCATTGTGAAAGAGCTGGAGGTGCCGGCCTATCCCTATCTGTTCGCCGAGATCTTCGCCTCCAATATCGGCGGCACCGCCACGCTGATCGGCGATCCGCCCAACATCCTGATCGGCTCGCAGGTCGGTCTCGACTTCAACGCTTTCGTCATCCATCTCACGCCGGTCATCATCGTTGTCATGGTGGTGCAGGCCATCATGATCCACCTGGTCTGGGGCAAGGACCTCAAGGCCACGCCGGAGCGCGAGGCGCGCGTCATGGCGATGCGGCCGGAGGAAGCCATCAGCGATTGGCTGCTGCTCAAGCAATCGCTCGTGGTGCTGACCGCCGTGATGATTGCTTTCATTCTGGCACGGCCGCTGCATCTGGAGCCGGCGACCATCGCCATGGGCGGCGCCGCAGTGCTGATGCTGCTCGACAACTGGGCCCATCACAACGAGAAAGCGTCGGAAAACGTCCACAAGACCTTCGGCGACGTCGAGTGGATCACGATCTTCTTCTTCATCGGCCTGTTCATCGTCGTGCACGGCGTCGAGGTCGGCGGCCTGCTCAAGGTCTTGGCCGACAAGCTCGTGGCCGCGACCGGCGGCAACATGGCGCATGCCGGCTACGCCATCCTGTGGGCGTCGGCGGTGCTGTCGGCGATCGTCGACAACATTCCGTTCGTCGCCACCATGATCCCGCTGATCAAGAGCATGGCCGCCGCCTACGGCGGGCCGGACAAAATCGAGCCGCTGTGGTGGTGTCTGTCGCTCGGCGCCTGCCTCGGCGGCAACGGCACTTTGATCGGGGCCTCGGCCAACCTGACCGTGGCCGGGCTGTCGGAACGAGCCGGCGTGCCGTTCCGGTTCATAACGTACACCTACTACGCCTTCCCGATGATGCTGGTGTCGATCGTCATCTGTCACGTTTACGTCTGGTGGCGCTATTTCTGACGGCGAACCGCTAACCAGCCGCAATTCCCGGCAAAAATGGCGCCGCGCCGCTCACATTGCGTTTACCCCTGCACATTAGGATTTGCCCGGATTGAACCCATCCGGTCGCGGCGGCGATCCTGAAATGAGGCCTGCAACTGTTTGTGCAGTGCCGCGTTGACAGGTACGCCGCAGCGAGTTGTTCCGGGCGTAGGGAGACGACCGTGGCTATCGCCGATCGCAGATCGGTCCGTCGTGTTGGCGGCGTTCTGCTCACCGCGTCGACACTTTGCTTCGCCGCGCCGGTTCAGCCGGCCGATGCGCAGGGGCTGTTCGAATCGCTGTTTGGCCGTGGCTTCCGGCGGCCCGCGCCGGAATATATCCCGCCGAGCAGCTCGTTCGCAGACCCGTTTGCACCGTATGGCAATCACCGGCCATCGGGCGAAGCCAGCGGCTTCGGTCATGGCACGGTCTATTGCGTCCGGACATGCGACGGCCGCTATTTCCCGCTGCAGCGCCATGCCGGCGCGACCCCGGCCGAACTGTGCAAGTCATTTTGTCCGGCGGCAAAGACCATGGTCTTCTCCGGCAGCAAGATCGACACCGCGGTGGCACAAAACGGCACGCGATATGCCGATCTCGATAACGCCTTCGCCTATCGCGACAAGGTCAACGACAACTGCTCGTGCAACGGCAAGGACGGGCTCGGGCTCGCCCGGGTCGAATCCTCGGGCGATCCGACCTTGCGGCCGGGCGACATTGTCGCGACGAACGACGGCCTTGCGACTTTCAGTGGCAAGAACAAAACAGGCGAGTTCACGCCGATCAGCACCTCGTCGAGTGAATGGGCGCGCCGCCTGTCCGAGGTGAAAGTGCGGCCGGCGCCGCCGAGCGAGAAGATCGAGCCGGTGGCCAACGATGATCCCAAACCGGTCCGCAAGAGCCGCGCACAAACCGCACGCTACTAGGCGGCCAGTCGCGCGACCACCTCGTCAGCGAGTGAAAGCGACGCGGTCAATCCAGGCGATTCAATTCCGAACAGATGCACGAGACCCGGCAGTCCATGCTGCGCCGGACCTTCGATCATGAAATCGGCGGCTGGCTCGCCTGGCCCGGTCAGCTTTGGACGGACACCGGCATAGTCGGGCTGCAATGAATTGTCGGGCAGCCCCGGCCAATAGCGCCGGATGCTGGCGTAGAACGAGTTCGCACGTTCGGGATTGACGTTGTAGTTCTCCTCTTCGATCCACTCAACGTCGGGACCAAAGCGCATACGCCCGGCGAGATCGAGCGTCACGTGGGTGCCGAGCCCGCCGTCGATCCGCGGGGCGGGATAGACCAGCCGCGAGAACACTGGGCGTCCCGCGTAGCCGAAATAGTTGCCGCGCGCGAGCACGAGGCGCGGCACGCGCTCCTTCGGATAATCCTCGGTGTGGCGCGCCAGCGCCTGGGCACCGAGGCCTGCGGAATTCACCACCGCATCGACCGCAAGCTCGCCGCTCTCGCTTCCCGAAAACCGCACCAGCCAGCCGGCCTGGGTGTGGATCAGGCGCTCAACCCTGGTGTTGAAGGCGATGGCGCCGCCGCGATCTTCCAGGTCGCCCTGGAGCGCACGCATGAACGAATGGCTGTCGACGATGCCGGTTTCCGGCGAATGCAGCGCCGCGACGCAGGCGAGCTCAGGCTCCATGGCGCGCGCTGCCGCGCCGTCGATCATCCTGAAGCCTTCGACACCGTTGGCCTCGCCCTGCTTGAGGATCGCTTCCATCTTCGCCACTTCGGCGTCCTCGGTGGCAACGATCAGCTTGCCGCACTTGCGATGCGGCACGCCGTGCGAGGCGCAGAACGCGTACATCAGCCGGCGACCGCGCGGACAATGAAATGCGCGAAGCGACCCGGTCGGATAATACATGCCGCCGTGAATCACCTCGCTGTTGCGCGACGACACGCCGTTGCCGATCCCCTTGGTCGCCTCTGCGACGATGACCTCATGGCCCTTCAGAGCCGCTGCGCGCGCGATCGCAAGCCCGACCACACCGGCGCCGACGACAAGGACTTGCATCAGAGCGCTTTCTCCGCTGTGGCAAAGCGTCACCGATGAACGCCGGGTGAACAATTCGCGCGCAAATTCAGCACAGATCGATGCCACGATACGACGACAAAAGGAACCAATCCACGGCTTGCGCATTCTTCTTGGTGGCGACGTGGGAGTTAAAAGCGATGTTCCGGTTCGGCGTTGGATTCGCGGCGAGTGTTGCCACTCTTTCGATGATCGTTGCGTGCAGCGGATATGCCGCAGCCCAGGGCCCCAAACAGGCCCGGCCGGCCGCTGCGGCTCCCGCTGCCCGGCCAGCCCCTGCGGCCCGCCCGGCGCCTGCGATGGCACGTCCCGCGCCTGCCGTCGCCCGCCCGGCGCTGGTGTCCCGCCCTGCTCCGGCCATCGCCCGGCCAGCCGCCCCCCGCATGGCACCTCGAATCGCCGCGCCGTCTCGGCCAGCGCCGCGGATCGCTGCTCCCGCTGCACGCTCGGCGCCCGCGATCCAGCGCGCCGCGCCTGCGTCGCGCGCGGCGAGCCGCATCGAGCGGCGTCAGCAAGCCGTGCAGTCCCGCCACCAAACTCCGCGGGCGAAGTCAGCAGCTCCTGCGACCACGGGCAGCGCCGTCTCGCAACGCCAGCAGGCCGTCCAGAATCCACGTCTGCAGCAGTTGCAGTCGAAGGGCCGGCTGAGCCGCGCCGACCGGCGGGAGTTGCGTAAGCTCCAGCGAAGCGAGCGCCAGAACGCGCAGCGGAACAATCTGCAGCCGCAGAATGCCCAGGCTGCGCCACAGAATACACAGACCGCCCAGCAGAACCGCTTGGATCAGTTGCAATCAAAGCGCCGGCTCAGCCGCTCCGAACGGCGCGAATTGCGCACGCTCCAGCGTGACGAACGGCAGAACGCCCGGCAGCAGCAACAGCAGCAGAACCAGCCGGCAGCAGCGGCAATCCAGAACCAGCAGCCGCGGGCGCTTCGCACCCAGGCGGTATCGGAGCGGCAAGCCACTCGCGGACGCTTTGCATCCGGGCTGCGAGCCAATGCATCCGTCACCGGCTCCCGGTTCGCGGGGCGGCGCGCAGCGCGGCTCGCGGCTCGCACCGCATGGCAGCTTGGCCTGCTCGCGCCTTACGTTCCGTGGCGCGGCCCGGTCTATTGGCCGTACGCGTATAACGACGTGTTCTATTACACCTTCTGGCCCGAAGCTTATGACCCCGGCTACTGGGCCTACGCCTACGACGACATGTTCGACGGCGTGTTCTTCCCGGACGGCGCGCCCTATGCCGAATACGCCGCCGAGGGACCCTATGCCAGCCCGGACGGGCGCATGACGACGGGTTCAGCATCAAGCCGCGCCGCGGCTCCAGGACGCATCGCCCAGGCCACACGCGACTTCTGCGCGGATCAGGCCAAAGGCATCACGGCATGGCCGCTCGACAAGATCGCGGAAGCCGTGCAGCCGACCGAGGACCAGAAACCCCTGCTTGCGGACCTGCAGAAGGCGTCCGACGAAGCCGCCGCCCGGTTCAAGGACGCTTGCCCCAACGCCGTGCCGATGACGCCGCCCGGCCGCTTGCAGGCGATGATCCTGCGGCTGCAGGCAACCGACGAAGCCGTGCAGACCGTCAAGCCGGCGCTGCAGGCGCTCTACAATTCGCTGAACGACGAGCAGAAGGCGCGCTTCAACGAGATCGGGCCGCAGCTCGGCCAGCCGCGTCAGCAGCGCACCGCTTCCAGCGATGCCCGGCCGGTGGCGGCCAATTGCAGCAGTGAGAAGGCCGGAATCTCCAACCTCGCCATCAATCGCGTCGAGGACACCCTGCGACCAACCGAGACGCAGGGCGCCGCGTTGGACAAGCTCGACGACGCCATGCAGAAGGCGGTCGAGACGTTGCGCGAAGCGTGCCCGAATACGATGCCGCAAACCCCCGTCGGGCGGCTCGACGTGATGCAGAAGCGGCTGGAGGCGATGATCGACGCCGCCAACACCGTCCGTCCGGCGCTGGAGGAGTTCTACACTGCGCTGAATGACGAGCAGAAGGCGAAGTTCAACCGGCTCGGCCGCGATACCGCGCAGGGCGGCTGACGTTTACACGTTGAGACGGCACGGCGGGCAATGCTACGTTTCGGACCGATGCTTTTCGTTTGCGTATCGGGTCCGCGTCGATGTGGCGAGAGTATTTTGAATTTGCCGGGACCGCGCTTGCGATCATCAACGGCCTGATCGCCATCACCGTTGCACTGCTGCCGATGCGCCGCTCAGTTCTCAAGCTGCGGCTTGGGGCTTTCGCGCTGGTGCTGGGCGCGCTTGCGGTCGGCGCGACGTTCTATGCGAAATACAGCGCCTATGTTCGGATTGAGCGGCAACAGTCCGATCGCGCCGAAATCCACGCGCGGCTCGAAAGCTTCATCACCGAAGGACGGAATTTGCTTGGTCAGATCAGAGATTCCGGTCGCGAATTGCCGACGAAGGCGGCGGACGAGTGGGCGCAGCGTGCGGAAATCTTCCTTCGCGACAAGCTGGGTGAGCGCAGCATCGCCCGGTTCCGCAAGGACGCCGATGAACTCTATGGCGACGGTGCGAACGTTGCCGCGCCGCGAATGGCCTACTGGCGCGCGGTGCGCAATCGCGTCGTCAATCTCGAAATGATCGGAGCGGAATTCAGCGAGGAACGGCGGCGGCAATAGAAAAGCCATTCGTCGTCTGCGCCGACATGTCTGCCCACGATGTGCATTCGGGTGGGTTGGATATTGGGCGGCCAGTGTCGAAACGGCCGCCAACTCCTCTCTACCGCATTAACACAAGGGCGCCGAGCAGACTGCAAAAAATCGTGCTGTGAGCGATGACCAGAGCCAAAAGGTGACGGTCCAGGAGACCAAGCATGAGCGACCTCCTACTACTTACAGGAGGATTGTGCCCCACGAGTGTTTAGTCAGGAACCGTACATAAGGGCCGTTCTCGGGAATGTGATCGCAACCTGTTTTGACCCACGCAAAAGTCGCCTATCCGGCAGACGGTATCGTTTTACTGGTGCACCTTAACGCCGTCATGAACTGGCAAAAAGCATTGATGCTTTGGTTCGCGGCGATCCCACTCCTCATGGTGGCCGCCGTCTTGATGCTTTAGTCCGCCTCAGTTTGGTGGCTTCTTTCATTACGTACTCAAAGAAGCTTCTCTTGCGCGTTCAGCGCCATCGCGCTCTTTTTCCGACAGACAACAAGCCGCCATTACTCCGCGGCGAGCCGCACCTCGGGCGCGGCGGCGCGCACCTCGGCGTCGACGCTCTGCTCGTATTTGGTGAAATTCTTCTGGAACATGCCGACGAGCTTGCGCGCGGTCTCGTCGAATGCCGATTTGTCCTTCCAGGTCTTCATTGGGTAGAGGATGTGCGGCTCGATGCCCGGCACCGAGGTCGGCACCGCGAAGCCGAAATACGGATCGGTGCGGAAGCTGACGTTCTTCAACGAGCCGTCGAGTGCGCCGGTGACCAGCGCGCGCGTGACCTTAATCGGCATGCGGCGGCCGACGCCATAGATGCCGCCGGTCCAGCCGGAGTTGACCAGCCAGCAGTCGACCTTGTGCTTGGCGATGTAGTCGCGCAGCAGCCGGCCATACTCCGCCGGCGGGCGCGGCAGGAACGGCGCGCCGAAGCAGGTCGAGAATTCCGGCTCGACACCAACCAGACCCTTTTCGGTGCCCGCCACTTTCGCGGTGTAGCCGGAGAGGAAATGGTACATAGCCTGCGCCGGCGTGAGCTTGGCGATCGGCGGCATCACGCCGAAGGCGTCGGCGGCGAGGAAGATGATGTTCTTCGGATGTCCTGCCATCCCCGTGCGCGAAGCGTTCGGAATGAAGTCCAAAGGATACGCAGAGCGCGTGTTCTCGGTCAGCTTGTCGCTGTCGTAGTCCGGAATGCGCGTCTCAGGATCGAACACGACGTTCTCGAGAACGGTGCCGAAACGATTGGTCGCGTCCCAGATCATCGGCTCCGCTTCCTGCGAGAGCTTGATGGTCTTGGCGTAGCAGCCGCCTTCGAAATTGAAGATGCCCTGCGGCGACCAGCCGGTTTCGTCGTCGCCGATCAAGGTGCGATTGGGATCGGCCGACAGCGTGGTCTTGCCGGTGCCGGAGAGACCGAAGAACAGCGCGCTATCGCCGTCCTTGCCGACGTTGGCCGAGCAATGCATCGGCATCACGCCCTGCGCCGGCAAGTAGAAGTTCAGCGTGGTGAACACCGACTTCTTCATCTCACCCGCGTAGGACGAGCCGCAGATCAGCACGATCTTGCGGGTGAAATCGATCGCTACCTGCGTGTCGGAGCCTTCGCGGCCGCCATGACGCTTGTGGTCCGGCTTGAACGACGGCATGTCGATGATGGTCATGTCCGGCACGTAGCTCGAAAGCTCCGCGCGCTCGGGGCGGATCAGGAGCTGGCGGATGAACAGCGAGTGCCAGGCGTATTCGGTGTAGACGCGCGCCTTGATGCGGTACTTCGGATCGGCGCCGCCGTAGAGGTCCTGCGCGTAGAGCGTCTTGCCCTTGGCATGCTTCAGGAAGTCCTGGAGCATGTTGTCGAAGTGCTCCTGGCTCTGCTTGCGGTTGCCGTCCCACCACACCGTGTTCTCGGTGAGCTGGTCGACCTTGGTGTGCTTGTCCTTGGGCGAGCGGCCGGTGTGATGGCCGGTCTCGGCGCAGAGCGCACCACCGGCAACGATCGTCGCCTCGCCGTTGCGGATTGCGTGCTCATAGAGCGGGGCTTCGTTCAAATTCCAGTGGACCGCAGCGAGGTCCTTGAGGCCGAAGGTGTCGGCGCCGCAAGCGGCGTTGCGCAGACCGGATTCTTTCACGGAAACTCCTCCTCACGCGTCCGGCCGATTGACACGGTCGGACCTCCCTGGATCGGCCGTTTGAGGCGGCCTTTGGATGATTATACCCCTCAACCCGAATGGGCGCGACTTTTAGTCATGATCGCTGCGCCTGCCAAGACCAAACGACGCATGCCGGTGCTCCACTCCCCGTTGATCGCGATCAATGCGGAACTGCGCGGAATTCGCTGCGAATAACCTTACCGGCCAGTCCGCATTGCGCTGCAACACACCACCGGCAGAACGGTGCGGCGTATTCAATATCCGTCAATCCACCAGACCTTTGGAAACCAGCCATTTCTGGATGACCTCGGCGACCTGCTTGTTGTTCTTGTCCTGCATCAGCATGTGGCCGTTGCCCTTGATGCCGACATCCGGGAGGTTGATCCAATCGACCGTGCCGCCGGCCGCCTTGACGGCGTTGCCATACTCGGTGTCGATCTTCTTGAAGGTCGCCCAGCGTGGGTGCTCATCGACGTAGTCGCCGAACAGCATCAGAACCGGAATGCTCTTGAGCTTCGGCGCGTTGGCGATCTTGCCCGCCGTGGCGGATTCGACGGCAACGATCGCCTTGATCTTGTCAGGCCGCTGCTCGGCAGCAAGAAAGGCGAAGTTGCCGCCCTGGCTGTGCGCCAGCAGCACACACGGACAGACCTTGTCGATCAGCGCCAGATAGCCGTTCAGGATCGCCTCGTCGGTGGAGAGCCAGCGCGGCACCGTCTGTTTCATGTAGTTGGCGTAGGCCTCGACCGGAAATTGACTGCCTGACAAAACCTTTTGTTTCGAGGGGTCCGAATTCCATGACCCCGCGCCATCGCCGATGCGGAAACGTTCGAAGGGATCCTGATAGGTCAGGAAGATCGGCTCGCCCTTCCAGATATCCGAATTGGCAAAGCCAGAGCGTCCGCGCTCGACCGCGTCGGACACGTAGGTGTCCCAGCCGTAACGGACGAACATGTTGACCCAGCCCTCGCGGCCATCCGGCGTGCTCTCATAGGTGACGCCGGTTAAGCCGCCGCCATGCCACATCAGCAGCGGCAGCTTGCCCTTCTTGTTTTTGGGCAAGAAATACTGGGCGTACATCTGCTCGACCATGTATTGGCCGTTCGGATCGAGCTTGGTCATCGGGCCGCCGACCTGGCGCTGGATCATCTTCACTTCCTTGCCCGACACTTCGGCGACGCGGCCACCGACGTGGAACGATCCCATGCCACGCAGCACGATGTCGTCGTCGGCGAGCGCAGGCAGTGCAAAACTCATGAGACTCAATACAAGCAGAATGCGGCGCATGACATCCTCCTTACAATGCGATGACCTATCACCGTCATGCCCGCGCTTGTCGCGGGCATCCACGCCTTACTTTTGCAAAGGCGTGGATGGCCGGGACAAGCCCGGCCATGACGTTGTGGCAAACACTCAGTCCACCAGCCCTTTTTTGACCAGCCAGTTTTGAATGAGCTCGGCGACCTGATCGCTGTTCTTGTCCATCATCATCATGTGCGAATTGCCCTTGATGCCAGCATCGGGCAAGTCGACGAGCTGAATGTCGCCGCCGCCAGCCTTGAACGCCTCCGCATAGGTCACGCTGTTGTTGCGGATGTTCTTCCAGCGCGGATGATCCTTGGCGTTGTCGCCGATCACCACCAGGATCGGCGTGCCCTTCACCGAGGCGATCTTGCTCTTGTCGCCGCCGAGCGTCGGCTCGACCGCAACGAGTGCCTTCACCTTGTCGGGCCGCGCCTCCAGCACCTTGTAGCCGAAGGTGCCGGACTGGCTGTGCACCAGCACAACGCAGGGGCAAATCTTGTCGACCAGCTCGATGTAAGCCTTGACGATCTCAGGATCCGTCGTGACCCAGCGCGGCACGCCCTGCTTCATGAACTGAGGATAGGCCTCGGCGGGGAACTGCATGCCCGGATAAGAAACGCGCTTGGCCGGATCGTCATTCCACGAACCGGGCGGCCCCATGCGAAAACGCTCCCACGGATCGCCGAACGGCAGCGACATCGGATCGCCCTTGAACGTGCTGGTCCAGCCGGAGCGACCCCGCTCCATCGCGTCCGACACATAGGTGTCCCAGCCCTTGCGGATGAAGTAATGCATCCAGCCGTCGCCGCCGTCGGGCTTGGTTTCATAGGTGACTCCCGACAGGCCGCCGCCATGCCACAGCAGCAGCGGTAACTTTCCCTTCTTGTTCTGCGGCAGGAACGACTGAACGTACATCTGCTCGACTTGGTATTTGCCATTCGGATCGACCTTGGCGGGCACACCACCCGGCGTGAACACGACCTCTTTCACCGGCTGGCCCGTGATCTCGATGATGCGGCCGCCGATATGAAACGAGCTCATGTCGCGGAGCGCGATCGGCTCCTTCTTGGCTTGCGCGTGAGCCGGAACGGCAGCGAGCGCAAACAGCGCGCCCAAGAGCAATCGACGCATGATGACCTCCCAGGATGTTTTTGTTCTGGACTGGAAGTCTGCCGCATCGCCGCCGCAGCCGTCTATCCGTGGGCAGCGGTGGGCAGAAGCGCGTTATCGTCCCGCGACGCCGGCGATGGCAACGAGGCTGCGCAGAAAGCCTTCGAAGTTATTCGCGGTCCATTCGCGCTTGGGCGAATCGCTGACCAGGCTGAAGCTCTTGTCGCTCCCGATCAGACGGGCCTCGATCGTGAATGTCCTGTTGCCGCTCGTCCAATCCACCTCGCGGCTGATCTGCATCACGCGCACGTCCTCGATCGTCCGCTGCTTCGGCTCGGTGACACGCACCTCACGCATGTTGCCAGTGCCGGAGTAATGCTTAGCCAAGCCGCGGTGGTGATTTTCGAACTCGGCCAGCGTCAGCGCGGGCCGATGCGGCTGCGGCTTGGTGCTGACCACCGAGCCGGCGGCGCAGGCTTTGCTCGCGCAGCGGTAATAGACGACGCCGTCACGCTCTTCCGTTCGCCATCCCTCGATGGCGAGCGCAATCGTTGTCTGTGCCGGCAAGGGGTGTCCGGCGCTCAGCACCAGCGCGATTGCAAATCCGAGGACTACCAGCAGCCGCGGCATGATCGCGCTCAGGCCCTCGCCCGCTCGGCCATCTGCTTGAGCACGGCCCGCAGCACGCCGGGCTGCGTCACCCGCTGCGGGAATGGCAGCCGCAAGCCCAGGCGTCCGCATTGCAGGTCGAGGCCCTCTGGATCGCAGCCGACGCAGCGCCAGTTTCCGTCCGGCGCGCCACGAAGCTTGGTTGCGTAGAGCCGGCAAGTCTCGGTGTGATCGGCGTTCATGTGCGCGATCACCTCCGGCTCAGCGGCAACGAGCGCCTCGGCACCGGTCAGATCGGTGAGCAACTCCTCGGGCTTCAAATCGACGATGCGGCCGAAGCCTGCGACGAGATGCGCCCCCTTGAGCTTGATCTCGTAGAAGGCGAAGTCACCAAAGCCTGCGAACATTTCCGCCTCGGGCTGGTAGGCGAGATAGCGCCGGCGCGCATCCGGACTTTCGGTCTTCACTACGTGGCCCATCAGCATCACCCGCGCGCCCTGCAGCGGGTCGCCCTCCTTGCGCTCGTCGAGCATCAGCGACACACGCGCATCGGCGAGCACGTTCTTGGTGTGAAGGGCGAGGCGGGAGATCAGCAGCAGCGGCGAGCCGTCGGTTGCGGCTGCAATGTTAACCAACGAACAGTACGGATCGCCTGATCCCGCCATCAAGGTCGCCAGCGCCCCGGACCGCGCCTCGCGCATCAACGTCTTGGCGGCTGTCTTGGGGTCGAAATCGGCTGTGGGTTGCATATATCCGCTGCTTGCTGAACCGCTGCCACTCCATCCGGATCGCGATCCGACCGCAAGTCCATGGTTGGAAACAACATCTTTTGGCGCACGGAATATTTACCCACAGAACCTGCAACAGATTGACGAATCACGTATTTGTCGAACGCTCGCCACATTTCGGTCCCCCTTTGGGGGCTTCAAATTGGCGGGATTTGAACCGTAAGGGGATGTAGGGCTCATGCCGACCATCGCACTTGTCGACGACGACCGGAATATTCTGACTTCGGTCTCGATCGCGCTCGAAGCCGAGGGCTATCGGATCATGACCTACACCGACGGCGCCTCCGCCCTCGAAGGCTTCAAGACGTCGCCGCCGGACCTCGCCATCCTCGACATCAAGATGCCGCGCATGGACGGCATGGAGCTCTTGCGGCGGCTCCGCCAGAAGACCGACATGCCGGTGATCTTCCTCACCTCCAAGGACGAGGAGATCGACGAGCTGTTCGGCCTCAAGATGGGAGCCGACGATTTCATCCGAAAACCGTTCTCGCAACGGCTGCTGGTCGAGCGCGTCAAATCGGTGCTGCGCCGCGCGATCCCCAAGGATCCGACCGCCGTCCCGAAGGAAACCGACATCAAGGCGCTCGAGCGCGGCCAATTGCGCATGGACCCCGAACGGCACACCTGCACCTGGAAAAACGAGCCGGTCACGCTGACAGTCACGGAATTCCTGATCCTGCAGGCGCTGGCCGCCCGCTCCGGCGTGGTGAAGAGCCGCAACGCCCTGATGGATGCCGCCTACGACGATCAGGTCTATGTCGACGACCGCACCATCGACAGCCACATCAAGCGGCTGCGCAAGAAGTTCAAATCCGTCGACGACGACTTCGACATGATCGAAACACTCTACGGAGTCGGCTACCGATTCAAGGAACTTTGAGCCCGTCAGGGCTGTCGAGCGTGCCCGCCATAGTGTGCTAGAAGGGCACGCTAGGGGCATACGAGGCAGCGACCCCATTGCTTGATCGAACCGCCGAAGCCAACGCACAGGACGCCGAGACGTCACGTCTCGACGAGCCTGCGGTGCGTTCCCGTTTGAACCCGTTTGCCGAACTGCACAGCCGCTTGAAGGAGGGCTATCGCGAAAGCGGGGTCCGCGGTGTCGCGCGTGCCTGGTTGCAGTTCGTTGTCATGCAGAGCTTCTCCAGCCTGACGCGGCGCATCGTCTCGCTTAACGTCGCCGGCCTGGTCGCGCTGGTTCTCGGCATCCTCTACCTGTCGCAATTCCGCGCCGGCCTGATCGACGCGCGGGTCGAAAGCCTTGTGGTGCAAGGCGAGATCATCGCCGGTGCCATCGCGGCCTCGGCCACCGCCGACAGCTACGGCACCTACATCGACCGCGACCGTCTGCTCGAATTGCAGCCGGGCGAGAATTACGGCGACGAGGGCGTGACGGGCCTCGAGTTCTCGATAAATCCCGAACGTGTCGCCCCGGTGTTGCGCCGCCTGATTTCGCCGACCAAGACGCGCGCCCGCATCTACGACCCTCACGGTTATCTCATCCTCGACAGCCGCAACCTCTACATTCCCGGCGAGGTGATGCGCCTCGACCTGCCGCCGCCCAACGAAAAGCCGCCCAATTTTTTCAAGCAAAACTGGAACGCCTTCCGCTCCTGGCTCGGCTACGGCGATCTGCCGCTCTATCGCGATCTCGCACCCGATGCCGGTAAGGATTACCCCGAGGTGGCGCAGGCGCTCTCCGGCGCCAAGAGCGCCTACTTGGTGCGCAAGACCGACCGCGGCCAGGTCATCGTGTCGGTCGCGGTTCCAGTGCAGCGCTTCCGCGCCGTGCGTGGCGCGTTGCTTCTGTCGACCCAGGGCGGCGACATCAACCAGGCGGTCGAGGCCGAGCGGCTACAGATCGTCAAGCTGTTCGGCATCCTGCTGGTCGTCATGGTGGTGCTGTCGATCCTGCTGGCACGCGGCATTGCCGATCCGGTCAAGCGGTTGGCCGACGGCGCCGAGCGGGTACGGCACCGTATCCGCTCGCGCGTCGAAATCCCCGATCTCACCGCGCGAAAGGACGAGATCGGCGATCTGTCCGGCGCGTTGCGCGACATGACCAGCGCGCTCTACAGCCGGATCGAGGCGATCGAAAGCTTCGCCGCCGACGTCGCCCATGAGCTCAAGAATCCGCTCACGTCGCTGCGTTCGGCGGTTGAAACATTGCCACTGGCCAAATCCTCGGACAGCCAGAAGCGGCTGCTCGCCGTGATCCAGCACGACGTGAAACGTCTCGACCGCCTGATCTCCGACATCTCCGACGCCAGCCGCCTCGACGCGGAATTGCAGCGCGGCGAGATGGCGCCGGTCGATCTCACCAAACTCCTCAACACTGTCGTCTCGGTGCAGAATGAGACTCGCGCCGATGCCGCGAAAGTGTCCGTGACCTTCGAGGGCGGCGGGCCCCTCGCCTTCATGGTGCCCGGGCACGATTCACGGCTGGGGCAGGTGATCAACAACCTGATCGACAACGCGCGCTCGTTTGCACCACCCGACTCGACCGTGCGCGTGACCTGCCGGAGGCTGCGCGGCGAGGTCGAAATTGTCATCGACGACGACGGTCCGGGCATCAATCCGGATGTCTTCGATAAGATTTTCGAGCGCTTCTACACCGACCGCCCGAACCACGGCTTCGGTCAGAACTCCGGGCTCGGGCTGTCGATCTCCAAGCAGATCGTCCAGGCTCACCAAGGCCGCCTGTGGGCCGAGAACCGCACTGCGGTCGCGACCGGTGAGGACGCCGAGCCGAGGGTGCTTGGCGCGCGCTTCACGGTGCGCCTGCCAATGCTGTGATGGCAAATCCATCGATCCATGCCTCGGCCGTGCTGGCCGGCGCGCGCGCCGTGCTGATCATGGGTCCCGCTGGCTCGGGCAAATCCCGGCTCGCCCTTGCACTGCTGGACGGAGCGAGACAGGGCCTTATCCCGTTTGCGCGGCTCATTGCCGACGACCGCGCCCATGTCGAAGCCGCGCACGGACGGCTGCTGGTCCGGCCCGCCCCGACGCTGGCCGGCCTGATCGAGGTCCGAGGGCTCGGCATCCGCCGCCTGCCTTTTGAGCCGTTGGCCGTGGCCGGTTTGGCGGTGGAACTCGGCCGGCCCGATGCCGAACGGCTGCCCGAACCGGGCCAAACACAGGCGGACATCGAGGGAATCGCCCTGCCGCGGCTTGCGGTCGCAGCCGGCGCGGACGCCCTGCCGCTGGTGCTGGCTTGGCTGCAAACGACGGGCAGTTCGGCCTGATTGCGGCGGTGCGGGAGGCATGGCAATCCCTGCAAAACCCCATATATGCCGTTCTGCGGCGCGCCGCTGAAACCACCGGCCTGGCCGTTTACTGCAATGCAGCAACCCACTACTATCGGGCCCCGAGCCCTTGAACTCGGGCTTTGGATGATGATGATTGCCGCCCGTTCGTGCGGCGCAACCGCGCCCGCCGGGATTTCCCGCCGATGATTGGTCTTGTCCTGGTTACCCACGGGCGCCTCGCCGTCGAGTTCCGCGCTGCGCTGGAGCATGTCGTGGGACCGCAGAGCCAGATCGAGGCCGTCACCATCGGCCCAGATGACGACGTGGAACAGCGCCGCAAGGACATCATCGAGGCGGTCAAGCGCGTCGACACCGGCCAAGGCGTCGCCATCCTGACCGACATGTTCGGCGGCACCCCCTCGAACCTGGCGATCTCCTGCATGGGCCGGCCGAACGTCGAGGTGCTTGCCGGCATCAACATGCCGATGCTCGTCAAGCTCGCCAAGGTTCGCAACGAGTGTCCGCTCGAAGAAGCGGTCGCCGCGGCCCAGGCCGCCGGGCGGAAATACGTCACCATCGCCAGCCGCGTCCTCGCCGGAAAATGAGCGGCGCCGAAGATCTCGACGGCGACCTGCCGGAGCGCCGCGACCCCGCAGATGCCGTCGTCCGCGTCCTCGAAATCGTCAACAAGAAAGGCCTGCACGCCCGCGCCTCCGCGAAGTTCTGTCAGACCGTCGAGCGCTTTGACGCTGCAGTCCGGGTCACGCGCGGCAGCGAAACGGTCGGCGGCACGTCGATCATGGGGCTGATGATGCTTGGCGCCGCGACGGGCACGACCATCACGGTCGAGGCCACAGGCAACGAGGCAACCGCAGCCGTCGATGCCATCGACAAACTGGTTTCGAGCGGCTTCGGCGAAGAGGATTGAGGCTCTTTTGAGCCCTTCCATCATATAAAGAATTCTTTATATGCGCGTTGCGCGGGGCTTTTGTCCCTGCTATAGGACCCGCGAAGACGCCGGCCGAGAGCCGCGCGCCGATCCATTTTCAACCAGCAAGGACTGTCATGGCCGCCGCGAAAGAGTACGTCGTCAAGGATATTGGTCTCGCCGAATTCGGCCGCAAGGAACTCTCGCTCGCCGAAACCGAAATGCCCGGCCTGATGGCGACGCGCGAGGAATACGGCCCGAAGCAGCCGCTGAAGGGCGCCCGCATCGCCGGCTCGCTGCACATGACGATCCAGACCGGCGTGCTGATCGAGACGCTCACCGCGCTCGGCGCCGACGTGCGCTGGGTCTCGTGCAACATCTATTCGACGCAGGATCACGCTGCGGCCGCGATCGCGGCGGCCGGCGTTCCGGTGTTCGCCGTGAAGGGCGAGAGCCTGAAGGAGTACTGGGACTACACCGCCAAGCTGTTCGACTGGCACGGCGGCGGCTATCCGAACATGATCCTCGATGACGGCGGCGACGCCACCATGTACGTGCACCTCGGCGTCCGCGCCGAAAAGGGCGACACCGCGTTCCTCGACAAGCCCGCCTCCGAGGAAGAGGAAGTCTTCTTCGCGCTGCTCAAGAAGCAGCTCAAGGAGAAGCCGAAGGGCTACTTCGCCGAGATCGCCAAGAGCATCAAGGGCGTGTCGGAAGAGACCACCACTGGCGTGCATCGCCTTTACGACATGCAGAAGGCCGGAACCCTGCTGTGGCCAGCTATCAACGTCAACGACTTTCCAGCACATTGGGATCCTAAGCTTAGAATTCCACGTGGACAAGTTGTCGCG
>JADMIO011367074.1_pt1 | contig 57279 bp, 51 predicted proteins | sample 8958161 | NCBI WGS metagenome assembly JADMIO01 (sample SAMN16585339, study PRJNA669376) | soil metagenome | isolation source: Crop rotation soil | place: USA: Cullars Rotation, Alabama | collected 2011 | reverse complement strand
GACAACTTGTCCACGTGGAATTCTAAGCTTAGGATCCCAATGTGCTGGAAAGGCGCCGCGATAGCGCGCGGCGAGGAAATGGCCAAGTTCGTGGACGAAAATCGACCCGCCGAAAAAGATGACGACGAGGAAGAACGACCAGGTGTTCGAAAGGAGGGCTTGGAGGTCGGGTGACACGGAGGCGTAAGGCTACGATTTAAAGTGGGCGAGGGCGGCGGTGGCGGCGCGACGGGCGTCGGCATCCACCGCCACGACTGCAGCTAGGCCATTGGGTTCGAAATTAGGGATGGAGGCCAGAATATGGTCAACCAGTCGCGGGATCGCAAGAAAGGGAATCTGATCCTTGAGAAACGCGGCGACGGCGACTTCGTTGGCCGCATTGTAGACGGCCGGCGCAACTCCGCCAGTCGCCATGACTTGCTTCGCCAGCCGGAGCATCGGGAAACGCCCCTCGTCGACGGGACGAAACTCGAGGCCGAGGAGCTTCGTGAAATCCAGCGTCGCATCCACTCCCGGCGCGCGCGTGGGGTGGAGCAGGGCGTGTTGAATGGGAAACGTCATCGACGGCGGGCTCAGTTGGGCGAGCATCGCACCGTCCGTGAACTCGACCAGGCAATGCACGATGCTTTGCGGGTGAACCACCGCGGTGCATTGATCGGCCCGCAGCCCAAAAAGCCACTGCGCCTCAATCAACTCGAGGCCCTTGTTGGCGAGCGTCGCGGAGTCGACGGTGATTTTCGGCCCCATCGACCAATTGGGATGCTTGGTTGCATCGGCGGGCGTGACGTGCGCGAGGCGATCGTGCGACCAGTCGCGAAACGCCCCACCGCTCGCGGTGAGGACGATGCGGCGGACGCCGGCTTGCGGATGGCCCTCGAGGCATTGGAAGACGGCGTTGTGCTCGCTGTCGACGGGCAGGAGCTTCACGCCGTGCTTTTTCGCTTCGGCCATCACGAACTTGCCGGCGAGCACGAGAATTTCCTTCGACGCGAGCGCGAGGTCCTTGCCGGCGGCGAGCGCGGCGAGCGCGGGATCGAGGCCAGTGGTGCCGACGACGGCGACGAGCACGATGTCGGCCTCGGGCAATTGCGCGAGTTCCACGAGTCCGGCCAATCCACCGACGAGCTTGGCGCCCGGAGGAAATGCGGCGGAGTTTTTGCGCGCGGCTGCGAAGGCGGCGTCGTCAAACACGCCGATGTGCTTCACCCCAAAACCGGTCGCGATCGCGCCGAGTTTCTCCCAGTTGCCGCGGGCGGCGATGCCGACGAGCTCGAGCTTGTCGCGATGCGCGGCGATGACGCGCAGGGCGTTTTCGCCGATGGAGCCCGTGGCGCCGAGGAGCACGACGCGTTTGCGAGGAGGTATGCCGGAAGTGGGGACCATCTTTCTCTTAATCTTTCTTCTTTCTCCATCTTTCCGCGGCGGCGAGCGAAAGATTATGAGAAAGAGGAAAGAGAACGATTTCTAGGGCAGGCCGAAGAGAAAATAGCCGAGGGGGGCTGCTAAAATCAGGCTGTCGCTCAAATCGAACATCCCGCCGATGCCCGGCACCACTTGCCCGGAGTCCTTGATGTTCGCGCGCCGCTTGATCACTGACTCGATCAGGTCCGACACGATCGCGAGCACGGCGAGTGGTGCCGCCATGAGACCGGCGACGAGCGGCGTCATGTGCGTCGGAAACGAGTCGCGCGCACACCAAGCGAACACCGCGGCGCTCACCATGGAGAGAATGACGCCACCGATGGCGCCCTCCCACGTTTTCTTCGGCGAGATTTGCGGCGACATCTTGTGTTTGCCGAACGCCATACCCGAAAGCAGTGCGCCCATGTCGCAGAATTTCGCCACCATGATGAGCCACAGCGCAAGGAGCAGCCGCCCGTTGGCCGTGATGGCGTCGCCGGGCATCGGCGTGATGATGCGGACGAGATAGCCTAGCAGGAGCGAAACGTAGACGAGCCCGACGATGGTCGAGGCGAGCGACTCCACGCGGTTTTCCGGCTGGCGTTCGCCGAGCAGCCGCACCGCGAAGACGACCGTCGCGAGCGCGAGGAGGAGATGATCGGGCCGGCCAAACTGCGCTTCCGCCCATGGCGCCATCGTGATGAGGCCGCCAAACACGAGGCCGAGCTTGTGGAAAGGCGTATAGCCGGCGCCCTGCATGAGCAGATAAAATTCCCGCAACGTGAGCACGGAGATGACTCCGATCAGGACCAACGCGCCGGTCGTCCGGAAAAACCACAGCGTGGTGCCGACGAGCGTCCACAGGACAAAGGTGCTGAAGATGCGTTTCCCCACGGCGTGTTACTTTGTGGCGGAGGCCGGCTTGAGTTGCTCGCTGGTCAATCCGAAGCGTCGTTCGCGCTTGTTGAACTCGGCGATCGCCGCGGCGAGGTCAGCTTTTGTGAAGTCCGGCCACAACACGGGGGTGAAAACAAATTCCGCATAGGCCGCCTGGAGCAAAAGAAAATTGCTGATGCGCGTCTCACCCGACGTGCGGATGACGAGATCGGGATCCGGCATGTCGGCGGTCGTGAGGTAGCGGCTGAACGTTTCCCACGAACTGTCGTTGAGTTTTTCTTTTCCAGCGGCGACGGCGGCAGCGTAGCCCCGCGCGGCGTCGACGACTTCCGTGCGCGCCCCATAGTTGAGCGCGAGCACGAGGGTGTAATCGGTAAAATGCTTCGTCTCCTCCATCGTCGTGCGGAGAAGTTTTTGGATGCCGGCCGGCATCTCGTCGGTTCGGCCGATCGTGCGCAGCCGCACGCGATCGCGGACGAAGGTTTCGAGCTCCTTCTTCAGGTAAAATTCCAGCAGGCCCATCAACGCGCCGACTTCGTCCTGCGGGCGCTTCCAATTCTCGACGGAAAAGGCATACAGCGTGAGCAGCTTTACGCCGAGATCGCGTGCGGCGAAGGTCGTCGTGCGCACCGTCTCGACGCCCCGACGATGGCCCTCGATGCGGGGCAGGCCGCGGGATTTCGCCCAGCGACCATTGCCGTCCATGATAATGGCGACGTGGTGTGGAACGTGAATGGGCGCGGGCACTTGGCTCATGCTTGAACGGGAGAGTTAGGGTGTCGGCACGCGCGTTGACAAGGGGGAAGCCACCCACGTCCAGGCTTTGGCCGCCGCGGAAAGGCCGGGCAACTTGCACAAAAAGCGGGCTCCACCATCATGCCTCCCATGAGCACCCCCTTGAAAGCTGCGAAAATCACGGCGGCACTTGTCACGCTGCCCGGCTGGACGTTCCGTCGGAATGCACTTACCAAGGCGTTTAAATTCGGCTCATTTCGGGAAGCGATGAGCTTCATGGTGCGCGCCGGTTTCGAGGCTGAGGCGATGAATCACCACCCGGAATGGACCAACGTCTACAATCGCGTCGCGATCCGGCTCAACACCCACGACGCCGGCGGCAAAGTCACCGCCAAGGACGTCGAACTCGCGCAACGCTTCGAGAAGATTTCGTGGGTGCGGTGAACGCTGCGTGGATTGTAGGGCGGGGTCGCTGACCCCGCCGATAGCGGCGCAACATCCGAATCGCGGCGGGGTCGGCGACCCCGCCCTACAGCCCTTGCATGAACTTAAACGTCCGATCGATCTGCCCGGGCAGGCTTTCGTGGACGAAGTCGGGATAGAGCACGACGTCCTTCTTGGCGGTGATCTTGTTGAAGGCAGCGAACTGGGTGCTGGCCGGGCAAACCGTGTCCATCAGACTGGTGAACATCAACGTCTCCGCCTTGATCCGCGGAGCCAGATGCTGGACGTCGATGTAGCCGAGCTTGCGAAAAATCTCCGCCTCGCGCTCGTGCCGCGGATCGAACGAGCGAAAGAAAAGGCGCAACTCCTCGTAGGCGTCCTTCGCCTGATCCATTTCCCACACGCGTTGGTAGTCGCACAGAAACGGATAGACGGGCGCCGCGCGTTTGATGCGCGGCTCGAGCGCGGCGCAGGCAAGGGTGAGCGCGCCGCCTTGGGAAATTCCGCAGGTGCCGACGCGCGCGGCGTCGACTTCGGGAAAACTCATGACGACGCGGGCGAGCTGCGCGGTGTCGAGGAAGATTTGCCGAAACGCGAGCTTGCGCGGATCGGGGTCGTCAAGGCCGCGAATGATGTGGCCGCGTTGCGTCGTGCCTTTCACCGGCGTGTTGTCCTCGGACTGGCCGCCTTGTCCACGGCAATCCATCGCGGCGAAACAGAAACCGCCGGCCGGCCAACCCAGCTTATCGAACCAATCGCCGCTATGCCCCGAGTAACCGTGAAACTGCAGCACCGCCGGGCATTGCTGCGCCGCGCCGCTCGTGCCGGAATTTTTTGGTCGAAGATATTTCGCGTAAACGCGCGCCCCGCCGACGCCGGTAAACCACAGATCGAACGCCTCGATGCCGGGTGCCGAAACGATCGGGTTCGGCCGCAACTCGGGTTTCGGATCCGTGGCGTCGAGCTCGCGGAGGGCCGCGCTCCAGTAGTCGTCGAAGTCAGCCGGACGCGGATTGCGCCCCGGGTAACGGTGAAGCTCGGCCAGCGGCAGATCGATCAGGGGCATGATTGAGAAAGTGACGAGTGACGCGCCGCGAGTGACAAGCTCAGAACATCCGCAGAAACGATCGCGGGCCGACGTCGATAAAATTCGCCGCGAGCGGCAGCGTGCGGCGCAGCCGCCCTTCTTCGCCGAACACCCCGATGGCATCGCCGCCCCGCAACGCCGCATACAGTTCGCGCGCCTCCGGATCGTAGCCCAACGCCCCCGCTGCGATCTCGCGATCGAGCGTAATCGTGGCGAGGAGTTGTCCGTCGAGGTTGTGCACGGTGACACGCGGTTCAGTGGCGTTGGCGAGCACGAGCAAGCGATCGCGAATCGAATCGAATGCCACTCCGTCCGGATTTCCCGCGACGGTCGCCAGTGGCAGCACGCGCGCAAAATTACCGAACCGATTCAGCTCGATCAACGCGGGCTCCCTCGGGTGAGTGAGGAACAGGTGGCCGTCGCGCGGACGCGCCGCGAGATCGCCGCCGCCGGTGGCCGGCGTGCGCTCAGCGGTGAATTCCCGCTTCACTGCTCGTGCCGGCCGATCGACCACGCGGATCTTATCCCCCGGCGCGAGCCGCAGGAAAAAATGATCGGTGAACGGATCGTAGGCGAAGCCCGTGAGCGTTTCGCCTGCTTCGAGGAAGCTCGGCACTTCCGCGGCCGCGACTCCGTCTGCGGTATCGTGAATGACCGCCGGCGCAGCGGCGGTCACGCGATAGAGGTGGAGTTGGCCGGGGGTGGCGCATCCTGTAAGGACGAGAAAGAAAACGACAAACGTGCCGGAGAGTAGGGCGGACTTCAGTCCGCCCCACGACAAGGTGAAGGGCGGGCTGAAGCCACGCCCTACTCGGAAGGCTACGAGTTTTCGCGTTGTCATTGCCCCACGCTAGCGCGTGATTCGCCGGATGAAAGTCGCATTCGTCAGTGGCACCAGCATCGTCAATTCCCAGCTCTTCGCGAGTTGGGAGGTGAAGACCATTGCGACCAAGTTCGGCGAGGTGACCTACAAGTCCCGCGGCGATCAGGTGCTGATCAACCGCCACGGCTACGCGTTCCCGTTACCGCCGCATTCGATCAACTATCGCGCCAACATGCGCGCGCTGGCAGACCTCGGTTTTGAAAACGTGGTGTCGCTCAACTCGGTTGGCTCGCTGAAAAAGGATCTCCCGCCGGGCACGTTTGTCTCCTGCGCAGACTACGTCGGCTTGCAGCAGGGCCCCGCGACTTATTACGATACCGAACTAAAGGGCGGCGCGCCCGTGATCGCGAACAACCTGATCCCGAAGCTCGTCGCGGAGCTGGCGCCGGAATTCAAGATTCACACCGGCAAGATCTACGTCCAGATGCGCGGCCCGCGCTTCGAGACCAAGGCCGAGATCCGGATCGTGCAGCACTGGGGCGACGTGATCGGCATGACGGCGGCGCACGAGGCCGACCTCTGCACCGAACTCGGCCTCCGCTACAACAGCCTCGCGTTGATCGACAACTACGCGAACGGCCTCGAAGGCACCGAAATCGACTTCGCAAAGTTCAAAGACCTCGTGAAGTCGAACCAGGAGCGCGTGAACCGGCTGTTCACGCGGATACTGGAAATTCTGGCGTGAGCTAACCAAGGGTTTTCGTGCGCGGACGCGGGAGAAATCGCATTTGCGCCGACCGGAGTTTCCCATAGCCTCCGCGCTCATGAGTGACTTCGTGCAGGCGGGGCAAATCACCGAGGCGAAAGAGGCGTTGGAGCGGTTGCGCGCCAACATGCGCGTGACGATCAAGGGCAAGGACGACGTGGTCGAACAGGTGCTCGTTTGCCTGGCGGCCGGCGGACATTTGCTGATCGAGGATCTGCCGGGCGTGGGCAAGACCACACTCGCTTACTCGCTCGCCCGCTCGATGGACTGTGCGTTCTCACGCATCCAGTTCACCAGCGATCTGCTGCCGAGCGATGTGACGGGCGTCGCGATCTACGACGAGACGGTGAAGGAGTTTGTGTTCAAGAAAGGGCCGGTCTTCGCAAACGTGGTCCTCGCGGATGAAATCAACCGTGCGACGCCCAAGACGCAGTCGGCGCTGCTCGAAGTCATGGATCGAGCGCGGGTGACGGTCGATGGCGAGGCGCACGCGGTCGGCACGCCGTTCATGGTGTTCGCGACGCAGAATCCCGTGGACTACGAGGGCACGTTTCCGCTGCCCGAAAGCCAAATGGACCGCTTCCTCATGCGACTGCAGATGGGTTATCCGCAGGCGAACGATGAGTTGGAGATTTTGCGGACGCATCGCGGCGGCTACGACGCGATCGTGCTCAATCCGGTCGTGACCCGCGGTGACGTGCTCAAGCTGCAGGCGCTCACGCAGCAAGTTTTCGTCGAGGAGACAGTGCTCGACTACATCCTGAAGATCATCGCGGCGACGCGGACGGAGTCGGAGTTTCGCACCGGCGCCAGCGTGCGCGGCGGCCTCGCGTTGCGGACGGCGGCGCAGGCGCGGGCTTTGGTGTTCGGCCGGGATTTTGTGCTGCCGGAAGACGTCACCGAACTCGTCGGACCGATCCTCGCGCATCGGTTGGCGCTCGCGCGTCAGACGAGCGACGCGCTTGAAGAGCGGCGCGCGGTCGGCGCGGCGCTCCGCCGGATCGTGGCGGCGATTCCGACGCCGGCGTAGGCCGCCGCGGCAAATCCCAACCACCAACGTTCCAAAGGCCAAAATTCCCCGTGAATCATTGGGATTTGTTTGCTCAGATTTCTTTGGGATCTGGGATTTGCATTTTGGGTTTTGTGCGCCGATGACGAAGCGGAGCGGAGCCATCGGTGCGGCTTGGTCAGGTCCCGGCTCACGGGGCGCGCGACCGCGGTTCACATGGAATGGATTGCTTTGGTCGCTGGTTTGGCCGCAGCGCGCGCATCGCATTGTGCCGACCGCGTCGGGCATCGTCCTAATTGGCCTCTCGATGGGCATCGGCACGGCGGCCTACAATTCGTCGAGCAACATCCTTTTCATCACGCTTTCGCTGCTGCTGGCGTGTTTGATCCTGAGCGGCCTCCTCTCGTGGCTCAACCTCCGCGGCGTGGCGTGGCGCCTGCAACTCACGCCGCCGCTGCGCGCGGGCCAGGAGGCGGTCGTCGCGCTGGAGCTCCGCAACGATAAGACGTTCCTGCCGACCTACAGCTTGTGGTTCGATCTGGCGGCGCGCGCGATCGTCGACACGCGCGCGTTTCGTCCGGAGTCGACGTGGTCGGGCCGCAATCTCGATGTGCGAAAAATTCTCGCGGAATCCGAGGCAGCCGAAGCGCGCGGCCAGCTCGCGTTGCGCACGCGGCTCGATCCGCAGGCCACCACGCGGCTGGAATGGGAATTCAAGCCGGCGAAGCGGGGCGCGATGCGCGTGGAGCTCACGAGCGTGGGATCGCTGTTTCCCTTTGGCTTTTTGAAAAAGGGAATCGGCACGGAGTTGGGAGCCAGCGTGGTCGTTTGGCCGGCGCCCGTGGAATACCGCCGACACGAAGTTGCGACCGTGCGACGTCCTGCGGGTGGCGAGCGGGTGCCACGCGCCGGGAGCGGCGGCGACTTGCTCGCGTTACGGCGCTACGAGACCGGCGATTCGCATCGGCTGATCCATTGGAAAGCGAGCGCGCGCACGCGCACGCTGCTGGTGCGCCAGTTCGCGGCGGAAAGCGCGGAAGGTTTTTCCCTCTGGCTGCGGACCGACGCGGCGGTGTGGTCGCGGCCGGAACAATTCGAGCTGCTCGTGAGCTTTTGCGCGACGCTCGCGGAAGACATGTTCCGGGCGGGCCGGCTGACGAGCGTGGCGCTGGACGACGCGCCGCCCGCGCCGGTGCGTCGGGTGACGGACCTCGAGGCGTTTCTCGACAAATTGGCCGTCGTGGAGCCGGCGGGAAATGGAGTCGCGACGCCCCCGTCGCGGTCGGCCGATGAAAAGCGCGGCGAGGGCGCCGCGTCCCCAGCTTTGATCGCCAAACAAAATGTCATGACGTTTGCGCCCGATGGCGCGCGCGGCGTGGCGGCTTACGTCGATGGAAAAAAAGCGGCCTCAGCTTAGCCTCGACGAGCTGCACCAGCTCAAATGGCTGCTCGGCGGCGTGCTCACGCTGCTGGCGGTGTCGACGATTGTCTACATGGACATCGAGTCGTGGGAGCTGATGGGGCTCACGAGCCTCGCCGCGATCGTCTGCACGCTGCGGCCGGCGCTGCCGGCGCGCGTGCCGCCGCTGGTGCACCTGCTGGCCTTTCCGGCGATCGTGGCGTTTTTCGTGGGCGATCTCTGGCTGACGGCTTCGCCGCTGCCGGCGATGGTGCGCCTCGATATGCTGCTGCTGTTTTACCGCAACATCAGCTACCGGCAACGCCGCGATGATTTGCAGGTGATCGTGCTCGGCCTGTTCATGATCGTGGTGGCGGGCGTGCTCACGGTGTCGCTCGTGTTTGCGGCGCAACTGCTCGTCTACGCGGCGTCCGCGCTGGCTTTCCTGCTCGTCGTCACGCTCGTCGGCTCGATCGAAGGCGCGGCGTCCGAGAGCGGCAAAGTGAAGAATGTCGCGCCCACCTGGGCGGTGCACGCAGACTGGGGCCGGCTCGCGCGACGCGTGCGCGAAGTTGCCGACTGGCGCATCGTGGCGCTCGGCAGTGGATTGTTTGCCGGCGTTGTGGTCGTGTCGGCGCTGTTGTTCCTCGCGATTCCGCGTTTCCAACTGGAGAACAGTTTGTTTCTCGAGCGCTTCATGTCGAAGAAGTCGAAGACGGGCTTCAACGACTCGATCAAGTTCGGCGACGTGACCGACATCCAGCAGGACACCAGCGTGGCGCTGAGCGTCGACGTGACCGATCATTCGCAGCTGCCGGCTTCGCCGTATTGGCGGATGCTGGTGCTCGATCAATACGACGGCGGCACCTTCCGGCTGTCGCCGCCATTGCGGCGCGTGGGATTTGGCCCCGAGCGCACCGACACGGTGGTGCATGGCGAGGTGCGGCCGCGCTTGGGCGCGGCCGTGACGTGGACGTTTTATCTCGAGTCCGGCGTAAGTCGTTATTTGCCGCTGCTCGGAGATTTCGAGGTGCTGCGCTTCCGTGATCCGCAAAATTTCCGGCTCGGCCCACTGCTCAACCTCCTCGCGTTGCGCAACGAATCGCTGACGATGACAGCGTATCGCGTCGAGGGCTTCGATTTGTCCGGCTTGCTGCTCGATCCGGGTTATGCGTCGCGCCGGGGGGAGCACAACCTGTTCACGTGGGTGAACCTCAAGCCGGACGACCATGCGGCGCTTTCGCGGATTACGCGCGAGATCACGGGCGGCACCAAGGTCGGGGCGGCGGATTTTTCCCGGCGCGCGATCGCGTGGTTGCGCCAGAACCACGCCTATTCGATGACGCCGACGCTGCCGTCCGGGGCGAGCGATCCGCTGGTGAAGTGGGTGACGTCACGCGAGGCGGGGCACTGTGAGTTTTTCGCCGGCGCGCTGGTGTTGTTGGCGCGGGACGCCGGGTTGCCGGCGCGCGTCGTGACGGGTTTCCGCGGCGGCACGTGGAACGGTTACTCGAACAGTTTCACCGTGCGAAACTCCGACGCGCACGCTTGGGCGGAAATCTACGATGCCCAGGCCGGCGCCTGGCGGCGCGCCGACGCCCTGGAGATCGCGGCGCAGACGCAAGGTCCCGAAGCGAAAAGCGAGGCGGCGATCGCCGCGCGCAGCGATCGGAGCTGGTCGGCGCGACTCGATAGCCTGCGGGTGTTTTGGTATCGCCGCATCGTAAGCTTCGATCAGCGGACGCAACTCGAGACGCTGCGCGAAGTGAAGGAAGTCGCGCAGTCCTCCGGTCGCCGGCTCCGCGAAACGGTGGCGGATGCGATGACGGAACTGAAAGCTTGGCTGGAGGCGCCGTGGGACGTCGCGCGCGGACTTCGGCTCGCCGGCGTTGTGCTCCTGTTGGCCGTGATGGTGTGGGCGCTGCGACGTCATGGCCGCGAAGTGTGGGCGATGCTCGCGGGTCGTGCCCCCGCCCGCCGGGAGGACCCGGTGCGAGCCGACGCGGGACGCTGGCTCATCCGATTCCGGAGAACGGATTTTGTCGTGGAAGAGGCGAGGTCCGTCGTGGGCGAATTGCAGCGATTGCGATTCGGCGCGTCGTCGACCTGGCCGGAGCCGGATCACGTATTTCGCCGTGCGAAACACGTTTGGCGCACGCGGCGGCGCGTCACTCGACCTTGAACGGTTTGGACAGCGGCGAGGCGGCGAGCTTCTTCTTTTCGAAATATTTTTTCAGCACGGCGCTCGCGACGGGCGCGGAGTGGAAGCCGCCGCCGAAGGTTTCGCCGATCGTGTCGCCCTCGATGGCGACGGCCATCGCGATTTCGGGATTCTGGGCCGGCGCGAAGCAGATAAACCATGCGAAGTTAATCGTGCCGAGCTGACCGTCTTTCATCACGCGCTTTTGGGCGGTGCCGGTTTTGCCCGCGATCGTGACGCCCGGGATTCGGAAGGAAGGATTCTCCGTGAGGTTCTTGGCGGTGCCCACCCGCGTGCAGTCGATCATCCCCTGGAGCAGCGTGGCGCGTTGCGCCGGCGTCAGGCCGATCGATTCCGAATGCTGGGCCGGCCGCCCCTCCTCGTGGACGAGGGTGGGTTTCGTATAAACTTCTCCGCGCGCCACCGACGCGGCGAAGCATGCCATTTGTAGCGGAGTCACGAGCACGAAACCTTGGCCGGTGGCAGTGAGGGCCGTATCGCCGGGAAACCATTTTTCCTTTGCCGTGCGCAATTTCCACTCCGGGTCGGGGACGATCATGCGGTTGCCTTCGCCGGGCAGCTCGATGCCGGTGCGCTGATCGAGGTGAAAGCGCCGCCCCTCGGCGGCGAGCAACTCCGGTGTGACGAGTTCTCCGGCTTTGTAGAAAAAGATTTCGCAGCTCTGTGCGATCGCTTCGTGCAAATGCAGCGGGCCGTGGTGGACTGGGGGAACCTCGCAGGGGAAGAGCCGGTTGCCGATCTTGAGATAGCCTTGGCAGTCGACGATCGAGCCGTCGAGCGGGAGCACACCGCTGCGGAGGCCGGCGATGCTGGTGACAATCTTGAAGGTCGAACCCGGCGGCCAAAATCCGTTCAACGCGTTGTTCGTCCACGCGTGACGAGCTTCGATGTCGGCGATGGTACCGGGCGAACGAAACTTCGAGAGATCGTAATCGGGTTTGCTCGCCATCACGAGCACCTCGCCCGTTGCGACATCCATCGCCACGGCGGCGCCCACTTGATCGCCGAGCGCATCCTCCGCGGCGAGTTGGAGATCGATGTCGAGGGAGGTGACCAGATTTTTCCCTTGGACGGGACGGCGTTCGACGAGTGGTTTGTCCACTTTGTAGCCGAAAATATCGACATGATAGATCATCCCGCCGGCTTCGCCTTGGAGAAGGGAGTCGAATTTGGCCTCCAGTCCATTCTCACCGGCGGTGCCTTTCATCTTAAACGTCTTCAAGCCGGCGCCAGGCAGGTCCTCGGCGTCGATGTCCTCCGTCGATTTGACGTAGCCGAGCGTGTGCGCGGCGGCCGAGCCGAAAGGGTAGTCGCGCTTGATTGTGGTCGTCGGTTCGAGCGGGGAAGCAACGGGCAGGCGTTCAACGAGCTTGGCGAAATCCTCCGGCTCCAGATCCGTCAGAAGCTCGTATGGCAGCAGGAGGTTTTGCTGGAAGTGTCCGACAACTTTCGCGGATTCCACCTGCTCATTGCGGCCGAGGATCTGGTTGAGTTGATCGAGGTAACGTTGAACGAGGCTGACGCGGGCGAGCCGCTCAATTTGATCGTAGGAGAGGTCCTTTTTGCCGGCACCGGAGTCGAGGTAGTTTTTGTGGATGCGGACATGCTCCCGTCGCAGCTCGCCCTTGAGCTCGTCGAGGTGGAGCATTACGGCGAAGCGCGGACGATTGCCCACGAGCACGGTGCCGTCGCGCGACAGGATGTTGCCGCGCGGACCGGGGATGAGAATCCGGCGCTGGTTCTGCTTGCGCACGTCTTTGCCGTGATCGCCGGTTCGGATGATTTGCTGGTAAGCCAGCCCCGCGGCCAGCACGAGGAGTAGCGCCGCCGCCGCAAAGTAAAAAAAGATGATCCGCAGGTCGTAGCTCTTGTGCGACTCCACGAGATTGCCGGAGCGCTCTGCAAGATTTACATCGTCCGTGGCCATGAGGGGAGAGGGCAGCGATCAGCGGCGGGGCGGGATCAGTCGAGGCCCTCACGCTCGGTGCGCGAGAGCAGCAACGCACTGTGTTGCAGGGCAAAAAACCACGGCGCGATCAGCGCGAGCACGACTTGCGAGCAAACGAGATCGGCGATCAACCGGGGCCACGCGGCGGCCGGAACGGGGGAGCGGCCAATCTGGGTGAACGAAAAAATCAGAAACAGCGCGAGATTCGCGAGCAGCGCGATGACCACGCGGGCGACCGTGTCCTCCCGAGGCAGTCGATCGCGCAGGTGGGACAACACGGCAAACGCCGCGGCGAACAGCACGAGGTGGGTGCCGAACGTGACCGGCGTGTTGGCGTCCAGCAGCAGGCCGCCGAGCAGCGATGACGCGAGCCCGGCGCGCCACGGCAACATGAGCGCGGCATACGTTACATACAGTCCACCGACGAACAGGTAAACGCGCAGCCCGCTGAGCAGGTGGTTCGCCTGCGTCACGAGCGTCCACAGCAGGAACAGCGTGAGGAAGGTAATCAGCGTGTGGCGCATGGTCGGAGCGGTAAGCAGTAAGCTCTAAGCGGTAAGCCAGGAAAGCGATGGCATGAGTTTTTCCGTGGCTCGGAGCTTATGGCGTATTCAACGGCACGAGCACGGTGACCTCGGCGATCGACCCGAGGCGGGCATCGAGTTTGACCTCGCCGACTTTAAAAAGTCCGTCGGAGCTGGATTCGAGGTGCACAATTTCTCCGATGATGAGGCCGGGCGGAAACACGCCGCCGAGGCCGGACGTCACGAGGCGCTTCGGCGCGGCCGCGTTGGCAAACACATCGAGCGGCACGAATTCGACCACGCCTTTCGGCGGACCGAACGTGGGATTATGGCCGCCCTGAAAACTAATCGGACGCGTGTCGCCCTCGACCACACCGGCGAACCGGATGTTCTGGCTGGTGAGCAATTCGACGACGGCCGTGTAGGCATGCACTTCCGTCACGCGGCCGACGACGCCGCCGGTGAAAATCACCGGCGCGCCGAGCGGGATGTCGAAATTCTTTCCTTTGCGAATGACAATGCGCTGCCACCAACCGGAGAAATCGCGGCTGGCGACACGCGCGTGCTCGGGTCGGTAGCCGGCATAGGCGGGCAACCGCAGCAGCTCCTGGAGCCGCACGATCTCGGCTTGCATCTCGGTGTTTTGCTGGACGGCGAATTCGTAAGAGGCATTGAGCCGCGCGAGATCGCGGCCCGCCTCGATCAGCTCGCCGTTCGAATGCATCCGCAGTGACCAGTATTGCTGGAGATCGCGGGCATAGGACGCGACGACGGTGACGGGCGCGGTCAGTTCAAAAAAGCTCGCCCGGGCAAAGGTCTTGAGCGCGACCGGCACCACGAGCCACGCGGCGACGACGAAGCCGAGCGTGACAAACGGTCGGGCGGTGACGAGGCGGCGGAAGGGCACGGTCAGAATTGCCGAATGCCGATTGTTGAATGTCGAATTCTTACCGAGCCCAACGCGATCTGGTCGGCTGGCTCATTCGGCACTTGGCATTCGGCATTCGCCATTAGCGCGCGGCGCGCTTAAACGTTCTGCATCAGCCAAGACAGATCGTTCAACACGGCGCCGGTGCCGTTGGCGACGGCGGAGAGCGGGTCGTCGGAGACGGTCACGGGCAGGCCGGTCTTTTCGCTGAGAAGCTTGTCGATGCCACGGATGAGCGCGCCGCCGCCAGCCATCACGAAGCCGCGGTCCACGAGGTCGGCGGAAAGTTCGGGCGGGCAGCGTTCGAGCGTCACGCGCACGGCGTCGACGATCGCGGCGATCGTGTCGGCGAGCGCCTCGCGAATCTCCTGCGAGGTGATGTGAATCGTTTTCGGAAGGCCGGCGACCGAGTCGCGGCCCTTGACCTCCATCGTGAGCTCCTCGTCGAGTGGGTAGGCGGAACCGACGCGCATCTTGATCTCTTCCGCGGTGCGCTCACCGATGAGGAGATTGTAGGCGCGCTTCATGTAATTGATGATCGCCATGTCGAGCTCGTCGCCCGCGACGCGGATCGACTTCGAAAACACGATGCCGTTGAGCGAAATGACCGCGATCTCCGTGGTGCCACCGCCGATATCGACGATCATGTTGGCGGCGGGTTCATCGATTGGCAGGCCGACGCCGATCGCGGCGGCCATGGGCTCGGGGATCGTAATGACGTCGCGCGCGCCGGCGTGCATGGCGGATTCCTTCACCGCACGTTTCTCGACCTCGGTGATGCCGGAGGGAATCGCGATGACGACGCGCGGCGGAGCGCGGAACGAACTGGCCGAGACCTTGCGGATGAAATAGCGGAGCATCGCCTCGGTGACATCGAAGTCGGCGATCACGCCGTCCTTCATCGGGCGGATGGCGGTGATGTTGCCGGGCGTGCGGCCGAGCATGCGTTTGGCTTCATCGCCCACGGCGCGCACCTTGCGCGAGACGGTGTCGAGGGCCACGACGGAGGGCTCGCGCAGGACAATGCCCTTGTCCTTGACGTAAACGAGCGTGTTGGCGGTGCCGAGGTCGATGCCGATGTCGTTGGAGAAGTAGCCGAAGATGTTGGCCATGATGTCGGGTGCGGAAAGCGTGTGGCGGCGTTGCCGCCGACGGAAACGAATCGGCGGCGGCTGGGAGTGTCAACGAGGGAAATACCCGCGACGCAGTGGAATCGGTTGGCGGCAAAATGTTTCACGCGCCGGTTTGCAATCCGGCGGGCGGCGTTCACGCTCCCGCCATCCCACTTCACCCATGAAACTCTCCATCAACGGCAACGCCGTCGAGGTGAGCGCGGCTCCGGACACGCCCCTGCTGTGGGTGCTCCGTGACCAGCTTGGCCTCACGGGCACGAAATTCGGCTGCGGCCTCGGTCTGTGCGGCGCCTGCACGGTTCATCTCGATGGCGAAGCGGTGCGCTCCTGCCAGACTCCGGTCGGTTCCGTCGGCGCCAAATCGATCACGACGATCGAGGGGCTCGCGTCGGGCGGAAAATTACACGCGGTCCAACAGGCATGGATCGAACAGGACGTGGTGCAGTGCGGCTACTGCCAGTCGGGGCAGATCATGACGACGACGGCGCTGCTCAAAAAGAACGCCAAGCCGACCGATGCCCAGATCGACGACGCGCTCGCGGGCAACATCTGCCGCTGCGGCACGTATGAAAAAATCCGCGCGGGGGTGCATCGGGCCGCGGAACTCGCGGCGGCGGGTTCGACCGGCTCACCGCAGGCGAACGGGACGAAGAAAGGAGCGGAGTGACCATGAGCACGACGCTTTCGAATTCGACGAACGATCTTACCCGGCGCGCGTTTTTGAAAACGGCGGCGATGGCGGGCAGTGGCCTGGTGATCGCGATGAAGCTGACGCCGAAACTGGCCGCGGCGGAAGTCAGCCCGGAGTTTGCGCCCAATGCGTTTCTCCGCATCGCGCCTGACGGGGCGATCACGATTCTCTCCAAACATTCGGAGATGGGGCAGGGCGCCTACACTTCGATGGCGATGTGCGTCGCGGAAGAACTCGATGCCGACTGGACAAAAATTTCCGTTGAAGCCGCGCCGGCGGCGCAGGCTTTCGCGCACACCGCGTATGGCATGCAGATGACGGGCGGCAGCACGAGCACGTGGGAAGCCTATGAGCAAATGCGCACGGCGGGCGCGACCGCGCGCGCGTTGCTCGTGCAAGCGGCGGCGAAAAAGTGGGGCGTCGATGCTGCGACGTTGCGCACCGCGAACAGCGCCGTGATCGCGCCGGACGGCCGGCGCGCGAGCTATGGCGAACTCGCCAGCGCGGCCGCGACGCTCACGCCGCCCGCGGAAGTGAAGCTGAAAGACGCTTCGCAGTTCACGATGATCGGAAAGCCGGTGAACCGGATCGAGTCGCTCGAGAAGGTGACGGGCAAGGGCGTCTTCGGGATCGACGTGAAAGTGCCGGGGGCGTTGACCGCGCTCGTGGCACGGCCGCCGGTGTTCGGCGGCAAGGTGAAGAGTTTCGACGCGACGGCCGCGAAAAAGATCGCGGGCGTGAAGCACGTCGTCGCGGTGCCGAGTGGCGTGGCGGTCGTGGCCGACGGCGTGTGGGCCGCGAAACAAGGCCGCGAAGCGCTCAAGGTCGAATGGGACAATGGTGCGCTCGCCTCGCTCGACACGGCGAAGCAGGGCGCGACTTACGCGGCGATGGCCGCCGAAAAAGGCGCGACCGCGCGCAAGGACGGCGATGCGTCCGCGGCCTTCGCGAGTGCCGCGACGAAAATCGAGGGCACGTTCGATCTGCCGTATCTCGCGCACGCGGCGATGGAGCCGGTGAACGCGACGGCGCACGTGCGCGCGGACGGCGTGGAGGTGTGGGCGCCGACTCAATTCCAAGGCGTCGATCTGCAGAACGCGGCCCGGGTCGCGGGCGTGACGCCGGACAAGGTCGTGTTGCACACAACACTGCTCGGTGGCGGTTTCGGCCGGAAGGCAAACCCGACGTCCGACTTCATCGTGGAAGCGGTGGAAGTTTCCAAAGCCGTCGGCGCGCCGGTGCGCGTCGTGTGGCTGCGCGAAGACGACATGCGCGGCGGTTACTATCGGCCGCGCACCGTTGTCACGGCGAAGCTGGGCGTCGACGCGAGCGGCCAGCTCGTGAGCTGGGAAAATCACATCGTGAACCAGTCGATCATCAAGGGCACACCGTTCGAGCCCATGATGATCAAGGACGGGATCGATGCGACGCAAGTCGAGGGCCTCGCGGACCTGCCCTACGCGGTGCCGAATGTGCGCGTCGATTATCACATGGCGCCCGTCGGCGTGCCGGTGCTCTGGTGGCGCTCGGTCGGCCACTCGTTCAGTGCGTTCGTGAAGGAGACGCTGATCGATGATGCGGCGCGGGTGGCGAGGCGCGATCCGATCGAATTTCGCAGTGCGTTGCTCGCGGCGCACCCGCGACAGGTCGCGTTGCTGAAGCTGCTGAAGGAAAAATCCAACTGGGGCCGCGCGCCGCAGGGGCGCTTCCAAGGCGTCGCGATCCACGAATCGTTCGGCTCGATCGTCGGACAGGTTGCCGAAATTTCCGTCGGCACGGGTGGCGTCGTGAAAGTGCACAAGGTGACCGCGGTCGTGGATTGCGGCATGGCCGTTAATCCGGCGGGCGTGAAAGCGCAGGTGATGTCGGCAGTCGTCTATGGACTTTCGGCGGCGCTCTACGGGCAGATCACGTTCAAGGACGGCCAGGTCGAGCAGTCGAACTTCCACGACTACCCGGTCGTGCGCTTGCCCGAGGCGCCGGTGGTCGACACGCACATCCTCAACAGCGGTGAAAAAATGGGCGGCGTCGGCGAACCCGGCACGCCGCCGATCGCGCCCGCGGTGGGCAACGCGATCCTCGCGGCCACGGGGAAGCGGTTGCGATCGCTGCCGTTCAAGTTGGCGTAAGGAGCAATGCTGTAGCGGCGGTCTATGACCGCCGTCGAAGATCGAATGGTGCGCGTTCGGCGTTCTTAGACCGCCGCTACAACAGACGTGGCTTGACGCTGCGCACACTTGACCGCGTTTTCGTGGTCCACGCCCCGCATGCACGGCCTCCACTTCATCCAAGATCTCGCTGTCGTCCTCGTTGTCGCGGGCGTCGTCGGGTGGGTCTGTCAGCGGATCGGGTTGTCGGTGGTCGTCGGGTTTTTGACGGCGGGCATCCTCGTGGGCCCAAAGTCGCCGCCGTTCGCGCTCGTCGATGATGCGGGCAGCATCGAAACGCTCGCGCAGGTGGGACTCGTGTTTTTGATGTTTGGCATCGGCCTCGGGCTGAGCATCCGAAAAATGCGACGGCTCGGGCTCGCGTTGATGCTCGCAACCTTTGTCGGGGCGATCGCGATGTATTATTTGTCGCGGCTGCTCGGGACGGCGCTGGGCTGGAGCAGCACGGCCAGCTTGTTTCTCGCGGGCATGCTCATGGTGTCGTCGTCCGCGATCATTTCGAAAATTTTGCACGAGACCGGATTGAATCACGAACGCTCGGGTCAGCTGGCGATGGGTATCGCGGTGCTGGAGGACGTCGTGGCGGTGGTGATGCTGACGTTGCTGACGTCGCTCGTCCAAATCGGGTCCGGTGAAGGCGCGGGGCTGATGCAAACGCTGTTGCTGCTCGGGGCGTTCGTCGCGCTGGCGGGCGTGGTGGGATTGTTGTTCGTGCCTTGGCTCCTGAAGCGGATGAGCATCGCGGCCGACGAAGAGCTGCAGACGATTGGAATCGTCGCGATGCTCTTCGGGCTTGCGGTCGTCGCGCAGGGCGCGGGCTATTCGCTGGCGTTGGGCGCGTTTTTGTTCGGGACGATTGTGGCGGAGACGCCGCACCGGCACCAAGTGGAGCGGATCTTCGAGGGCATGCGCGACGTGTTTAGCGCCGTGTTCTTCGTGGCGATCGGCATGCAGATCGATGTGCGGGAACTGTGGCATTCGGGCTGGCTGATCGCGGGCGTATCGGCGTTCACGCTGATCGCGCGGCCACTCGCGGTCTCGAGCGGCCTCACTCTCATCGGCACGCCGTTGAAGGACGCAGTGCGCACGGGGCTCACGGCCACGCCGATCGGTGAATTTTCGTTTATCATCGCGCAGTTCGGCGTCGCGAAGGCGGTGGTGCCCGCGAACTTTTATCCCCTGGCGGTCGGAATCTCGCTCATGACGACGCTGGTCGCGCCGTTTATTATCCGACGTTCGGAGAAGATCGCCGACCTGGCCCTCGCGCGCCAGCCGCGGCGATTACGCGACTGGTTGGCGGCGTATCATGGGTGGCTCGACCAACTCCAGGTGCGGTCGAAGCGCAATCTCCTCTGGCAACTCAGCCGCAAGCGCATCGCACAGGTGTGCGTGGGCATGCTGTTCGTGACGGGGGTGATTGTTTTTTCCGGCCAGCTTTTCAACGTGGCCGAAAGTTGGTTGAAACGCGACTGGCTCTTCCCGCACGGCCCCGAGGTGATCTTCTGGGCGGTGCTGGTGGTCGCGACCTTGGCGCCGTTGATGGCGATTTGGCGCAATCTTTCCGCGATGTCCATGCTCTACGCCGAGGTGCTCACCAAGGGCCGCGAGGACGCAGCGCGCCTTCGTCCGGTGGTGGAGGCCGCGCTCAAGATTGGGGTCGGCGGAGGTCTCTATCTCTGGCTGGTCGCGATCGTGCCGGCGGCGGAGACTACGCGCTGGCTGCTGCTCGTGAGCGGACTGGTTGCGATCTTGGCGCTCTTCGTTCTCCGGCGGAAATTGATTTTCTGGCACAGCGAACTCGAGGTCGAGCTGCTCAGCGTGATCGAAACCGGCGACAACAAAATGACCGCGACCACGGCGCCGTGGCTGCAGCCCCACGGCGAGTGGAACCTTCACATGATCGATTGCACGCTGCCGGACTTGGCGGATTGCCAGGGAAAAAAGATTTCCGAGCTGGAACTGCGTTCGCGGTTTGGGTGTTCGGTGGTCGGCATTGAGCGGCAGGGCTTCATGATTCCGCTGCCGCCACCGGACGCGATTTTATTTCCCCGCGACAAGGTGTTGCTCATGGGGACGACCGAGCAGGTGCGCGAAGGGAAGGCGTTTCTCGGCGTGGTATCAGGCAACCCGTCGGGCGACTCGCTCTTCGAGGAGGTGCGCATGGAGGCGCTGACGCTCCCGTATTGGAGCCGAGCCGCGGGTCGGACCCTCGCGGATCTTTCGCCTGCGCGCGATCACGGCGTGCAGATCGCGGGCATCAACCGCCGCGGGGTGCGTATCCTGAATCCGAGCGCGCAGGAAACGCTGCGTCCGCACGACGAGGTGCTCGTGCTCGGGGCGCCGCTCCACATCGTGGAATTCAAGGAGTGGTTGAACGTGCGCCCGGACCCGGTCGGCGATCCGATCGCGGATTGAGCACAAAAAAAGCGCGCCGGTGAGGGCGCGCTCGGAAACTTGAATGGGCGAGGGCGAGTTCAGCTCGTCGAAGCCGGCTTGGTCGTGTCGGCCTTCTTGGGCTCTTCCGGCTTGATGGTTTCATCCTCTTCCTTGGCGGCCTTCTTGAATTCCTTCACGGATTGGCCGATGCCCTTGGCGAGCGACGGAAGCTTCGAGCCACCGAAGAGGACGAGCAGGATGATCAGGATAACGATCAACTCGGGAGCACCGAGGCCCATGATGCCTGCGAGAATGGCGGAGAAAGCGGTCATAGTTAGAGCGGAAAGGTAGAGCGGAGGTTGAGTCTGTAAAGCGGGAAAGCGGTTTCGTCAGGGCACGCGAAACACAACTTCGTCGCCCGGCGACGGTTGGCCGGAAATGATCGTGGTGGCGAGGGTGCGGCCGCGGACGTAGCGCGCGGCTCGCAGCCGGCCCGTTTCGCGCAGATCGTCGGTGCGCACCATCAACTCCGCTCCTTCGACGAGAGCCGGTGCCGGGGCGCTGCCTGCGAGATCGATGAACGCGAAGCGCTGCACGGCGTCGGTCGCGAGGACGCGACCGACAAGGCGGTTGGGGCTGGCGTGCAGGGCGTCGGCCGGCAGCGGATCGTCGGGGCGGAGCGGGCGCGGGGTGGGGGTGAGCGGAGCGATGTGGCTGCAAGCACCCGTCAAAAAAATTGCCGCCAGCAGCGTGAGCAGTCTGGCGGCGAGAGTCATGCGGTGAAGCGCGGTGAGGGCACCGCGCCCCCACGTGGTCAGAATTTCGGCGCGGGGAAACCGAGGCCGCCGGGGAGGCTGCCGGAACCGAGGGGGCCGCCGTTGCCGAGACCGCCCATGCTACCCAAGCCGCCAATTCCGCCCAGACCACCGGGAAGACCACCGAGCGCGCCCGGGGGACGGGCGGTCGCGGCGACCTTCATCAGGTTTTGGGCGTTGTCGATCTGCTCGGCGTCGAAGAAGCCGTGGAGTTGCCGAATACGCGTCGGGTGACGCATCTTGCGGAGCGCCTTCGCCTCGATTTGGCGGATGCGCTCGCGGGTGACCTTGAATTGCTTGCCGACTTCCTCGAGCGTGCGGCTATAGCCGTCGACGAGGCCGAAGCGCAGCGACAGCACGCGGCGTTCGCGTTCGGTGAGCGTGTCGAGGACATCGATGATCTTTTCGCGGAGGAGCGAATAGGCCGTCATGTCGTAGGGATTCTCGGCGGACTTGTCCTCGATGAAATCACCGAACGACGTGTCGTCACCGTCGCCGACCGGCGACTGGAGCGAGATGGGCTGCTGCGCCATCTTCATGATCTGCTGCACGCGCTCGACCGGGAGATTCATCTCGTCGGCGACCTCGTCCGGCGTCGGCTCGTGGCCGTATTCCTGCAGGAGCTGCTTCTGCACCTGCATGACCTTGTTCAAGGTCTCGATCATGTGGACCGGGATGCGGATGGTGCGCGCCTGATCGGCGATCGAGCGGGTGATGGCCTGGCGGATCCACCACGTGGCGTAGGTGGAGAACTTGTAGCCGCGGCGATATTCGAATTTCTCGACGGCCTTCATCAGGCCCATGTTGCCCTCCTGGATGAGGTCGAGGAAGGAGAGGCCGCGGTTCGTGTATTTCTTCGCGATCGAGATCACGAGGCGAAGGTTGGCCTCGACCATCTCGGTCTTCGCCTTGTGGGCCTCGCGGACGTGGACGAAGGTCTGGTTGACCACACGCAGCAACTCGGCCGGCGCGATGCGCTGGGCGGCTTCGATCTGCTTGAGGCGATGATTGACCGCGCGCACATCGATCGTCGCGTCCTTCTTCGTCTTCGGATGCTTGGCGCGATCGAGCTGGCGGTGCAGCGACTCGATTTCCTCGAGCGTCGGGCGCATGGCTTCGAGGTATTCCTCGTAGACCTTGAGCTTGAAATAGAACTTGGAGAAAAACGCGCGGAGGACGTTTTCGCGCTTCCGGAACTTCGCGAGCACCTTCTTCTTCTCGGCTTCGCCCTTGGCTTTCTGGGCTTCGTCCCACGCTTCAGCGGTGCCGGCTTCGGACTTCTGCGTGTTTTCGACGAGCTTGGGCAGCGTCTTGAAGTAGGCCTCACGTGAATCGATCTTCTTGTCGATCACGATGCGATCGAAGCGTTCCTCGCGGTTGAGGAGCTTGGCGCCGAGCGTGCCGATGTAGCCGCCAACCGCGGCCGCCTCGAAGAGGACGGTCTGCGCCTTCAGCTCGGCGTTCTCGATGCGCTTGGAAATTTCGACTTCCTGCTCGCGCGTCAGCAGCGGGACCTGGCCCATCTGCTTGAGATACATCCGGACGGGATCGTCGAGGATGTCGTTCTGCGAGGTGCGGGATTCTTCCTCCTCCGCCTCCTCCATGCGCTGCTTGTAATCTTCGACCTGATCCGGCTCGAGGATCTCGATCTCGAGATTCTGGAGGATGGAGAGGACGTTATCGATTTCCTCCTGATTTTCGACGGACTCGGGCAGCGCCTCGTTGATGTCGTCGAACGTCAGGTAACCCTGTTCCTTCGAGAGCCGGATGAGGTGGCGGATCTTGTCGTTGATGCCACCGGCGGGAATCTCCGCACCGGGGACAACGCCTTCGGCGGCGGGTGTCTTGGCGAGGACAGCCTCGACGGCTTCGGACTGGGCGGAATCGGCGGGTGAGGAGGACGGCTTGGCTTTGCGCGGCATGGATTAAAAATGATTGGTCTCTACACTATACGCGAAAACGCGGGAAATTTTTCGCGTGGCGCCAAAATGACTCATGCCGCCACCGTCAAAACGATGGGCTGGCGGAGCAGACGGTGCAGTTCGGAACGTTCTTTCAAGAGTGAAATTGGGTCAGATTCAATGTCCGCATGGGGGTTGGCCAATGCAAGTTCTATTTGGCGCAGCCGCGGCTCGAGGGCGCGGGCCCGCAATTGCTTCAATCCCTCGACCGCCACCTTGCCCGGATCGTCGAGGGCGGGGGTCTCAAACATCAGGGTGGCCACGAGGGAGCGTTCGGCGTCGTTTTCGAGGACGGATTCGAGGTGGTCACGGCCCGGCCAGGCGCCCTGTTCGAACTCGCCGATGAAGCGGTTCAGGAGGAGGCCGGCGAGGTGGCCGGTATCGACCCATTCGTGGTGAATCACGGTGCTCAGGGGGCGGTGAAGTGCTTCGTAGTGAAGCCAAAGGAGGAGCAGGTGATACTCGGAAGTCTGGGTTGAGTTGGCCGTGACCGGCGGCGAATCCGGCGGGGGCGCGGCCGCGGCGGGTCGGGCGGCGGCTTGGCGACCGAGCCGAGCCAAGTGGTTTTGAAAATCCTTCTGCGTGGCCGCGACCGGCAGCCGCAAATGCGACGCCGCCTCAGCAATGAACTGCGAGCGGGTCATTTCGCTTTCGGCCGCCGCGATGATATCGAAGACGGTTTGGGCGGCACGCGACTTGGCTTCGGCCGAAGCGCCGAGGACGTCGGGCAATACGGCCTTGCACGCGAACGCCATCGCGCTCTGCGCACCGCGTCGGACTTCGTCGTAGGCCGGCAACCCGCGCTCGAGAAACAGCAAATCGGGATCGAGTTTGGTTTCGCCGGCGAGCGTGAGGAAACGGATCTCCAAACCGGCCTTGAGCGCCATCGGCAGGAAACGCAGCGCGGCCTTCTGGCCCGCGCTGTCGCTATCGAAGAAACACTCCACTTGGGTGTGATAGCGCCGCAGCAGCACGAGCTGGCTCTCGGTGATCGAAGTGCCTTGCGGCGCGATCGCGGTTTTGAGGCCGACGGACCAGCAGCGCAGCGCGTCCAGCTGGCCCTCGACCATCACGAACGGCTTGCCTTCGCCGACGTTCGACCGCGCGCGGTCGAGATTGAAAAGGAGATTTCCCTTGGTGAAGACGGGCGTCTCGGGCGAGTTGACGTATTTCGCGTCCTTCGCCGGGTCGTCGTCGGGGGTCAGCTCGGTCTGCCGCGCGGTGAACGCGCACACGCGCCCCTGGTGGTCCCGGATCGGAATCATCAGCCGGCCGCGGAAGCGCGGACGCAGCGAATGCATCGTGATAGCGGTATCGTCGTAGACGAAGAACAGCCCGCAGCGACGCAGGGCCTCCTCGGAAAACTTCCGCCGCAGCAACGCCGCGCCGAGTCCGCCGCCCTGCGCGTCGACCGCGCCGATCTTGAATTCGTCGGCGAGCTCGGTCGTGAACCGGCGTTTCTCCGTCCAGTATTTTTGAAAGTAGTCGCCGGTCGCATCCTTCGCCTTGAACGCCTGATAAAAATGATCGGCCGCGACATCGTGCAGATCGAAGACCTCCTGCCGCAGCGTGCGGTCGGCGCTGCTCGGGCCGCCCGAGCCCTCCTCGTATTCGATCGGGATGCCGAAGCGCTGGCCGAGCGCTTCGATCGCTTCGGCGAAGGCGAGTTGCTCGGTCTCGCGCACAAACGTGATCGCATCGCCCGCCTTGCCACACCCGAAGCATTTGTAGAATCCCTTGTCCACATCGACGTTGAACGAGGGCGTCTTCTCGTTGTGAAACGGGCACAGCCCCTTCAGCCGCGAGCCGCCCGCCTTCCGCAACGTGACCACGCGCGACACCACATCAGCGAGATTCACGCGCAACTTCAGGTCGCGGACGCAGGTGGGCTTGATGACGGGCATGGAAGAGTAGCGGAGCCGCTTCCGGCTCCGCATGGAACGGGAAGCCGTTCCGCTACGGCGCGGAGCGGCGGCGAAGAATGCACTTTCAACTCGCACACCCGGCTGTCAAGTTCGCCGGCCTTTCGCACGGATTCTCACCGCGCGAGGAAACTTCCCCCTCGAATAGGCGACATATCACCCATCATGCGTTTGCTGACTGCCCTGCTTCTCTGTCTCGTTGCCCCCGCACGGCTCGCTGTCGCCGCGACTCCGCCGAAAACCGGCGGCGCCCCCGTCTGGCAGGCCCGGCTCGCGGATTTTGGCGAGGCGGCCTACGCGCAGCAGGTCGAGAAACTCATGGCGACCTACGAGGAGGCAACCGGAAAGAAGCTCGTGCCCGGCCCAAAGAAAAAAGTTGGCCTCAAAATCTACACTGACTCAGGTCCGGGCATGGCCACGCCGGTGCCGTTGGTGAAGGCCGTCATCGCTTCGCTCGAGCGCCGCGGCTTCGAATCGAACAATATCTTCCTCGTCGGCCTCAACGCCCTCCGGCTCCGCATGACCGGCTACCTGCCGTCGCTTTCGTCCGGCCAGACGCCGTTCAAGAGTCATCCCGTCTACGTGCTCGAATCGAACCGCTACTACGATCCCGTGTGGTTCTACGACTCGCCGCTTCCGCAACGCTTCGATCCGATTTTTGCGGAGAAGCAGACCGCCGACACGTCGAACAGCTCGACGAAAGACGAGGACCGCAAGAGCTTCCTCGCGACGCCACTCTTCCTCGACGCCGATTTCTGGATCAACCTGCCGGTCTACACGGATCACCCCACGCTCGGCATCAACGGCGCGCTCGTGAACGCCACGCTCTGGAACGCGTCGAACACCGCACGCTTCTTCCGCTCGCCCGCGAACGCGCCCGCCGCCGTCGCCGAAATGAGCGCGATTCCCGAGCTCACGCAGACGTGGGTTTTCACGCTCGCGAGCCTGGAGCACTATCAGTTCATCGGCGGCCCGTTCTTCAACTCGCTCTACACGGTGAACGAGCCCGTCGTCTGGTTGAGCAAGGATCCCGTGATGATGGATTCGCTCATGCGCGATCGCATCAACTCGCACCGCAAGTCGGGCGGCTTCGAGCCGGTCGACGAGGAAATCCGCACGCTGGAGTTCGCCGAGACGCTCGGCGTCGGATCGACGCGGACGAAGGACGCGAAGATTATCCGGGTCGATAATTGAGGCAGGGGTCGGGAAGTTCAGGGGTAGGGACGTCTCTCCGAGACGTCCTGAGTTCCAAGGTGAATTGCGGTTGAAGCCAAGGACGGCTCGGAGAGCCGTCCCACCTTCAATCACCCGGATCCAAGCCGCGAGCCAGCTTGCCAAAAACGGCCACGCCGTTACCGACAGGGGCTTCCCGTGGCCGCCCCGCCTGAATCTTCCCGCTCGCGCAACGGTGCTTTGCTCGTGTTCACCGCGATGGTCGTGGGCCTCGGCATCGGTGCCGCGATTCAATCTTCCGGCGCGCCCGCGTTGGTGCGCGCGGCGGCGGGCGTCGAAGTGGTGGGCACAATTTGGATCAATGCGATCCGGATGACGGTGATCCCGCTCGTAGCGGCATTGACGCTCGTGGCCGCCGCGACCTCGGGCGATGCCGCGAAGATCGGCAAGCTGGGTGGTCGAGCCGTGATGGTGTTCCTCGTGTTACTGCTCGGAAGCGGATTTTTCGCGATGCTCGTGGCCCCGCTTTCGCTCGATCGGCTCGAGCTCGCGCCGGAAGTGGCGGCGCGCCTGCGCACGACGCTCACTGCGCCGTCCACTGGGACGAGCGTCGCGGCGATGCCGTCGCTCCTGCAGCGAATCATCGACGCTGTCCCGGTGAATCCAATCAAGGCGGCGGCGGACGGCGCCCTGTTGCCCGTCGTGGTGTTCTCGCTGGGCTTGGGGCTCGCGCTCACGCGCCTGACGATGGAGAAACGCGAGCCGCTTGTCGCCGTGGGCCGCGCGTTGTCCGATGGCCTGCTCGTGCTCGTGCAATGGGTGCTCGCACTGGCGCCGATCGGCGTGTTTGCGCTCGCGCTCGGGCTGGGCGTGAAGATGGGTGGGGCGTCCGCCGGGGCGTTGCTGCATTATATGATTACGCTCAGCGCCACGCTCTTTGCGATCACGCTGCTATTTTATCCCCTCGTCGCGATCGTGGGACGGATCTCGCCGGCGCGGTTTGCGACGGCGGCGCTGCCCGCGCAGACGGTGGCGTTGAGCGTGCGTTCGTCGTTGGCGGCGTTGCCCGCCATGATCACGGCGGTGCGCGATACGCTGCAACTCGGACCACGCGCGGCGGGGTTTACGCTCCCGCTCGCCGTGTCGATCCTGCGAATCAATGTCCCGCCGGCGTGGGTGGTGGGACTGATTTTTCTCGGAAAACTATATGGCGTGCCGCTGTCGGGCCCGACGCTCGCGATGCTCGTTGTCACGGCCTCGTTGATTTCGTTCAGTGTGCCGGGACTGCCGTCCGCGAGCCTGTTTTTGTTATCCCCCGTGCTGGTGCAACACGGCATTCCGGCCGAGGGCGTTGGCATCCTGATCGCGCTCGACGCGATCCCGGACATGTTCAAGACGCTCGCCAACGTAACCGGGCATTTGACGAGTGCGGCGGTCGTGGCGCGGCTCGACCCGGCGGGGTCCGAAGCAGCGGCACGCTAGCTGCTGAAAATTCCCTCTTGCCGCCCGCGCGCGGGTGCGCCCAATTGATTCTTCGCCAATCGTCATGACCGCCTCCGCGTATTTTCCCTTCCTCGTCCAGGCCCTGCTCGCCGCCGGCATCACCGGCACGATCATCGGGTTGAGCCATCTCTTTGGCCAGCGCTCGAAGGCCTCGAAGATCAAGGACTCGGCTTACGAGTGCGGCGTCGCGGGCGAAGGCCTCGTGCACACGCGTTTCTCGGTGAAGTTTTATCTCACCGCGCTGCTTTTCATGCTCTTCGATCTCGAGGTGGTGATCCTCGTCCCGTGGACGTTTATCTACCGCGAATTCCTGCACAACCAGATCGCGATCCTTGGGCCCATCCTGTTTTTCCTCGGCGTCCTCATCCTCGGCCTCGTTTACGAGATCAAGAAGGGCGCGCTGGAGTGGGAAAAGTGAATTTGGAAAAGTAGCGAGCAGCGAGTAGTGAGTAGCGAGCATGTTCGAAATCACCCTCTTCCGGCTCATGCTCACTACTCGCTACTCGCTGCTCGCTACTCCCTCTTGACCCATGCGCCTCGACAAAATCATCGCGCGCAGCCGCATCGTTGATCTGCGCAGTCACGATCTCGAAGGGGCGTTGCAGGAGCTGCTGGCGGTGTCGGTGGAAAGTTTCCCGGATCTGAAGCCGGAGTCGTTGCTGAAGGGCCTCCTCGCCCGCGAAAGCACGATGACGACTTACCTCGGCCTCGGGGTGGCGCTGCCGCACGTGCGCGTGCGCATGAGCCGGCGTTACATTCTCGCGATCGGCCGCAGTCGCGTCGGCATTCGCCACGACGGCGCGATGGACGACGAGCGCGTGCACCTAATCGTGATGCTGATCGCGGGTGAGAAGGCGCGGGATTACCTGCAAGTGCTCGCTTCGATTGCGCGGCAGGTGAAGGAAAAGGCCCTCGTTGATAACCTCGTCAACGCGTCCGATCTCGATGCGCTCTACGAACTCCTCATCGGCGGTTTCGGTGGCATTCGGCCGGTGCAGGCGCAGCAGAATCGTGTCAACAAGCTGATGTTTCGCGAAGCCGAGCGCGTGGCGAAGGGTGCGGATTGCAGCGCGATCATGGTGTTCGGTGACACGTTCGTCGGCGGCATCCAGCGCGAGGCGATCGAATCGAAGCTCAAGACGATCCTCGTCACCCGCAACCCGATCGAGCCGAGCGGCGACGGCAAGGAATTCGCCGAGACGATTCAGGTGCGATCGTTTTCGAGCCAGCGCATGGCGCAGCTCCGCAGCGCGATCCTCGTGGCGCTCACGCGTGGCGTGATCAAGTTCACGGATCGCATTTGCTGCCTCGACGGCATGACGGGCAGCAACCAGTTCGACACGCTCGTGGTGATCGACATCGAGCGCGAGTTTCAGGCGCTACTCACGGGCCAGACGGCCGATCTGCTCCCGGAAGACGTGAAGCCTGAAGTGCTCGAGCGCGTGATCGCGGTCGCGACCGAACTCGCGGTCGAAGGCCGTGAAGGCCGCTCGGTCGGCTGTCTCTTTGTGATCGGCGACAACGAGAAAGTTGCGACGCTGACCAAGCCGCTCGTCCTCAACCCGTTTTTTGGCTACAAAGAGGAAGACCGAAACATCCTCAATCCGTTCATGGACGAAACCGTGAAGGAGTTTTCGTCGATCGATGGCGCGTTTATTCTGCGCGGCGACGGGGTCGTGGAGTCGGCTGGTAGCCTGATCCAAGCGACGGACGGTGACTATTCCTTGCCGAGCGGGCTCGGTAGCCGGCACGCGGCGGCGGCTGGCATCAGCGTCGCGGCGAACTGTATAGCGATCGTGGTATCATCGAGCACCAGCCAAGTTACGTTATTTCGGCGCGGTGTCATGCTGCCGCTGACGGAAAAGCGGCGGTGATGGGATGTGACATCTGAGGTGTGGCGAGCAGAGAGCGGAAAGCTCGCCACACGTCACAGGTTACTCGTCACACTTTTGAGGTTGCACCGGCCCGCGGCGGCCTGTCTTCTGACCCTTCAATCCATTTATCACCATGCAAGAACTCGTCACCTTGGAGTGCACTGAAGCCAAAAAAGAGGGCAAACCCGTTTCGCGTTACCTCACGTTCCGCAACAAAAAGACCGTCACGGAGCGCATCGAGAAGAAGAAGTATAACCCGCACCTGAAGCGCCACACGCTCCACAAGGAGATTAAGTAATTTTCGGCCTCGCCGCGTATCGCGGCCGCTAGGAATGACGAAGCCGGGCTTTTTTGGCCCGGCTTTTTTATTTTTGCCGTTCGTTATAGGGTGGGGGCGCGCCCCGCCTCGCCTTGAGTGGCTCAAGTTAGGCCGCGCGAGTTGCCCAAAAAAAACGGCGGGGTCAGCGACCCCGCCCGACCATCGGCGACCGCAATCGGATCGCCTCAGGTGGCTTTCTTTTCCGCGAGCCCCGTGGCAAACGGCGTGGCCGAGCTGCCGGAGTTCTGCGACGCTTGCTGCTGGCGGCGCGCGGCGCGCCAGCTTTCGCGGTGCTTGCGGATCCAGTCCAGCAAGGCGCGTTCAAAACCGATGTCGTAGCCAAGTCGCTCGGACTCCAGCCACTTGTGCTTCAGGATTTCCTCCCGCTCGGCCAGGAACTCCTGGTAGAGACTGGATTGTTTGACGAATTCGCGGGAAGTCGCGGGCTCTTGAGCGGAAGAAGACATGCAAATCATTCAGAAGCGTCTGACTCAGATGAGAGCGAGCATGCGGGCACTGTCAATGCCCACAATGTTTCTCAATTGTTACATCGGCTGTGGCACGGGTTTGACACGCCGGGCCAGAAGTTCTTCGGCGATCTGCCGGAAGGCGGCTGCGGCCGCGCCATTCGGTTCGCTGACTACGACGGGCACACCGGAGTCGCCGCCTTCGCGGATCGCGGGAATCAGCGGCACCTGGCCGAGGAGCGTCGTGCCCAATTTTTCCGCCGTGATCACGCCGCCACCGGAGCCGAACAGCTCGTGCTTTTGGCCGGCGGGATCGAGGAAGTAACTCATGTTTTCCGCGACGCCGAGGAGCGGGACGTTGACCTTCTGAAACATCAGACCGCCCTTGCGCGCGACGTTGGTCGCCGCGGGTTGCGGGGTCGTGACGATCACCGCGCCGTCGAGCGGGAGCGTTTGCACGAGTGAAAGCTGGGCATCGCCCGTGCCCGGCGGCAGATCGATCAGCAGCACCTCGAGTTCACCCCAGCGCACGTTCTGCACGAACTGCTGGATCGTTTTCATGATCATCGGGCCGCGCCAGACGACGGGCGTGTTGTCATCGACGAGAAAACCCATGCTCATCACTTTCACGCCGTGCCGCTCAATCGGGATGAGCGACTCGCCTTCGACCTCCGGCCGCGCGCCGTGCAACCCGATCATCAGCGGCACGCTGGGGCCGTAGATGTCGCAGTCCATCAGGCCCACGCGACCCGGCTTACCTTGAAATGCCATGAGCTGCGCGAGCGCGCAGGCGAGGTTGACGGAGAACGTGCTCTTGCCGACGCCGCCTTTGCCGGAGGCGATCGCCACGGCGAACTTGATCGACTTGGGGGCGGCGTGGTTGCCGGCGAGGTTGCCGCCATGGGCGGGAACCGGCGCGGCCTTCACGGGCGCGACGGAAATTTCGACGAGCGTCTCCTTCACACCGGGCATGGCGCGCAGACATTTTTCGACCTCGGCTTTCAGATAGAGCGGAATCTTCGGATCGTTGGTGGTCAGCCCCAGCGAAACTTTCGCGACGCCGTCGAGCATCCCAGCGGAACGCACGATTCCGAACGACACGATGTCGCGGCTGAAGCCCGGATACTTCACTTGCTTGAGCTGCTCTTTGATTTCGTCGGTCGTCACGGGGAGGTCGGAGAAAAGTTAGGAAGTGGAGAAAGTTCGATTGTGAGCAAATAAGAGTTGTTATGCCGCGCGCCCGCGCAAATAGAAAGGAGCACGTCTCGAACTCTGCCGCATATGGAAAAACTTTTTCGCCTGTTCATCGTTCTCCTTCTCGTCGCGGCGCCCGCTGCCTTGGCCCAGCGCAGGATCGGCGACGTCGTCGTCACCGTCGAAAAAGGGAAGATTCCGATCCAGGTGACCGGCGCCACGCCCGAGATGGAGGCGCTCGCGCGCCAGGCGTTCAGTGCGCACGGCCGCTACCGGCTGGTCAGCAGCGGCGGTGACTTTGCGATGCGATTTTCACCCGTCGGCGGCACGCAGGTGCGCGTCGACATCACGAAGGGCACGACCGCGTCGGCGTTCGCCTCGGACGTCGCCACCGGCACGACGCTCAGCCACGCGCTCTATCGCGCGGCCGATGTGGCGGTGGAAAAAACCAATGGTCTCGGCCTCAAGGGTTTTTTCACCGCGAAGCTCGCCTTCATCGGTGAAGCCGGCCCCGGTCGCCGCGACGTTTACACCACGGATTTATTCTTTAGTCCGGGCGAAGTGAAAAAGATCACGGCCGACGGCAAACTCGCTCTCTCGCCTCGCTGGTCACCGGACGGCTCCAAGCTGATCTACACGAGCTACTACAAATCCGGATTCCCGGATATTTTTCAGATCGATCTGGCGACGCGGCAGCGCACGACGTTTGTGAGCTTCCGCGGCACCAACCAAAGCGCGCGCTACAGCCCGAATGGTTCGCAAGTCGCGATGGTGTTGAGCGGCGAGGGCAACCCGGAGATTTACGTGAGCAATGCGCAGGGTCGCGGCGTGGCCCGCCGCACGCGCTCCGATCAGGTGAAATCCTCGCCGTGCTTCTCGCCCGACGGATCGCGACTCGTCTTCGCGATGGAACCGGGGCCGCAACTCTACGTGATGTCGGCGGCCGGTGGTGCGCCGCAGCGGCTCAACACCGGGTTCGGCTATGCCGCCGAGCCCGATTGGTCCCGCACGAACCCCAACAAGATCGCCTGCACCGTGAAAGTAAACGGGCGCTATCAAATCGCCGTCTACTACATGGCGAAAGGTTCGTCCGAAGTCGTGTCGAAGGCAGACTTCGATGCGATCGAGCCGAGCTGGCTCGCGGATGGCCGTCACATTGTCTACACTGCCCGTGATCGCACCTCGAGCGTGCTCTGCGTGCTCGATTCCGAAACCGGCCAGAGCAAACGCATCTCGCCCGCGAGCCTCGGCGCGACGTTGGGCGCGAGCGTGTGGACGCCGTGAGAATCAGCGGGTAGGGCGCGTGATCCTTAACGCGCCGTTCAGGACTTTCTCCTGCGCTGAGGCGGCGGGTTAGGGATAACCCGCCCTACCAAAAAAGAAAAAAGCCGCACCCGTGGGTGCGGCTCGATTCGCCCAAAAGTTTGCGAACGCGCGTTACTTGATTGCCGCCGCGTAATTCGCCTCGACGGCTTTCCAGTTCACGACGTTCCAGAAGGCCGTGATGTAGTCGGGACGGCGGTTCTGGTAGTTCAGGTAGTAGGCGTGCTCCCAGACGTCGAGGCCGAGGATCGGTTTGCCTTCGATACCGGCGACGGCCTTGCCCATCAGCGGGCTGTCCTGGTTCGCGGTCGAACCGACGGCGAGTTTCTTGTCGGCGGTCACGTAGAGCCAAGCCCAGCCGGAGCCGAAGCGCGTGGCGCCGGCCTTGGCGAAGTCTTCCTTGAACTTGGCGAACCCGCCGAGCTGCGCATCGATCGCGGCGGCGAGGGCGCCGGTGGGGGAGTCTTGATCGTGCGGCGCGAGGACGGTCCAGAAAAACGAGTGGTTCGAGTGGCCGCCGGCGTTGTTGCGCACTCCGGCGCGGATGGCTTCGGGCACCTTGGAGAGATCGGCGATCAGCGCGTTGACGTCGAGCGCGGCGAGGGCGGGGTGATCCTTGAGGAGATTGTTGGCGTTCGTGATGTAGGCTTGGTGATGCTTGCCGTGATGGATTTCCATCGTCTTCGCATCGATGTGCGGCTCGAGGGCGGTCGGGGCGTAGGGCAGCTTCGGGAGTTCGTAGGCCATGGCAGTGATTTGGTTTCGGGTTGGAGGGAAAGACGACTGGAGGTGTAACCAATGCACCGGCGCGCGCGGGCGTCAACTTTCGGATGTGTCTTGGTGACGGGTCTTAACCCTAGGGCCGCGACACGTTGAAGCTGTGTTCTTGGCGTGGCACGGCCTTTCCGGTCCGTAGGCTTGGAGGCTCACGGGCTGGAAAGCCCGTGCCACGAAATCGCTCACACTTCAGGCTCGAGCCGCTTCATCCGGAAGAACCCCTGCAGTAAATCGCGGCACTCCGTCTCGAGCACACCGCCCGCGGTCAACTCGACGTGATGATTCACGCGTGGCAGGTCGTTGAGATTCGTCGCGCCACCGAGGCAGCCCATCTTGGGATCGGGCACGGCGTAGCACACGCGTTTCACGCGCGACATCAGCATCGCGCCGGAACACATCGGGCAGGGCTCCTTCGTGACGTAGACCGTCGCGCCCTCGATCCGCCAGTTGCCGAGCTTTGCGGCGGCCTGCGTGAGCGCGAGCATCTCGGCGTGCGCGGTGGGATCGCGGGCGCTTTCGACGGTGTTGTGCGCCGAAGCGACGACCTCGCCGCCGATTTCGATGACCGCACCGATCGGCACTTCGTCCTGCCGCCACGCATCGATCGCCTGGTTGTAGGCGAGGCTCATGAAGAACGCGTCGTCGCGCACGAGCTGCGACGGGAAGCGTTTTTCAAACGGGCAGGGAAGTGGCGAATCGGGCATCGGTTTCCCTGTAAGACGGTGCTTTCCGAGGGAAACCTTGACTAAGGCGGGCGATTTCTGCCTTACAAGTGGCTTTTGACGACCGAACCTATGACCAACTGCTCCCCGACCTCACGCTGCGTTTCCCATGTCCACTGACAATAACGCGATCGAAGTAGAAGGTAAGGTCGTCGCCGTGCTCCCGGGCACGATGTTCAAGGTGCAGCTCTCGAACGGTCACGTCGTGCTCGCGCATATCTCCGGCAAGCTCCGGAAGAACTTCATCAAGATCGCGGCGGGCGACATGGTGAAGATGGAGATGAGCCCCTACGATCTCGAGAAGGCGCGCATTACTTTCCGCATGAAAGAGGCGACGACCTACGTGCCGCCGCCGCGCCGCCGGCAATACTGAGCGCCTTGGTTCGGCGGGCACCGATCGCCGCTATAGATTTTCTCCTTTGGGATCGACGCCGCCGACTGTGCGGCGTCTTTTGTTTTCCGCCATGCGGGTCGATCACAGCCAGGCGCCGGAGGCGTTCGCGTCCGACATCGAGTCGTTCCTCGGCTACATCAGCCTCGAGCGCGGCCTCTCGAAAAACACCGTCGCGGCCTACCGGCGCGATCTCGATCAGGCGGCAAAATTTCTGAAGCGCCGCGGCGCCACGAACTGGCGCGCGGTTTCGCCGGCGCAGGCGGCGGAGTGGGTGCACTCGCTCTCCGATGCGGACGAACATTACAAGGCCACGAGCCTCGCGCGGAAACTCACCGCGCTCCGGATGCTCGCGCGCCATCTCGTTCGCGAGAAAGCTCGCGAGGACGATTTCACCGCGCTGCTCACCGGGCCCAAACTCGCGCGCAAAATCCCCGGCACGCTCAACGAGTCGGAGATCGCCCGGCTGCTCGCGGCGCCGACCGGAGGGGATCCGCGGGCGTTGCGCGATCGGGCGCTACTGGAGCTTTTCTACTCGAGTGGTCTGCGTGTGTCGGAACTCGCCGGGCTCATGCTTCAGCAGGTCGATATCGAGAATAATTTTCTGCGCGTGTTCGGCAAAGGCTCGAAGGAGCGCGTCGTGCCGATGGGCGGACAGGCGCGCGACGCGCTCGCGACGTATCTGGCTGCGGGCCGGCCGCATCTCGTGAAACCGAAGACCGGCAGCCAGTTTTTCCTGAACAACCGCGGCTCCGCGCTCTCCCGCGTGATGCTTTGGATGATCGTGAAGAAATACGCGCAGCGCGCCGGCATCACCAAGAACGTGAAACCCCACGGGCTGCGCCACTCGTTCGCGACGCACCTCCTCACCGGCGGCGCCGACCTGCGCGCGATCCAGGAAATGCTCGGGCATGCGAGCATCTCCACGACGCAGATTTACACCGCAGTGGAGCCGCAACGACTCGTCGATCACCATGCCAAGTTTCATCCGCGCAATCGCGGCGCCTAGGGTGTTTCTCCGCCGGCCTGTGGTGAGTTTTGTAACCTAGTATTTCCTTCCAATTCGGACGTCACTGGGATTGGTCAAAGGGGCGCCATGCAACTGGACACGATCATTTATGTGACGAACATCCTGATCGGTCTGATTCTGGCGTCGCTCATGACGCATCACTGGCTGCGGCAGGAGCACTCCGAGCGGGTGCGGTATTGGATGCTCGCCACGTGGGTGATGACGGCGGCGGACGTGCTCTTCGCGCTGCGACCGGTGGTGCCGCCGTGGTTCGCGCGCGTGATCCCGACGCTGGCCGTGACCGTCGGTCATGGGGTGCTTTTACTCGGCGCACAAAAAACGGCGGATGTGCCGCGTCGATGGAAACTCATTCTCGCCGTGGTCGCGCTGCACGCGATCGGGTTGATCGTTTTCCTCGTCATCGGCCGCCCGTCGAACTGGCGCATGGTGTTCAACGGGCTCATCTGGGCTTCGCTCTCGCTCTCCTCGGCGTGGTGCTTCCGGCACGCCGCGGCGGTTTTTTGGAAACCGCTGCTGGGGCCCGCCAACGTATTCCTGTGTCACGGACTCTTTCATTGCCTCCGCGTGATCTCGGCCGTGCTGTTTGAAATGCGCGGCTGGACGCAAGCGTCGGCGGTGCTGCAGACGGTGGGCGATCTCGAGGTGAGCATGTTCATGGTCGCGCTGTTCGTCAGCCTGCTCGTCGCGCACCTGCAGCTCCGCAACGAGGAACTGTCCAGCGCCCTCGCCGAAGTGCAGACGCTGTCGGGGCTCCTGCCGATTTGCGCGTGGTGTAAAAAAATCCGCGACGACGACGGCTACTGGCAGAAGCTCGAGGATTACTTCCAGACGCGCAGCCAGATCAAGTTTACGCACGGCATCTGCGCCGATTGCTACGGCGAACAGGCGACCGGCCGTCGGCCGGTGGCGAAATCGGTCTAAGCGGGCGTCGAAAAAGCCCCGGATTCTGTCATTCTGAGCGGAGCGAGAAATCCACTTGAATCTTTGCTCCTCAGAAGCGCGTAAGTAGTCCCGCTGGATTCTTCGCTGCGCTCAGAATGACAAACCGTTTTCGACGCCCTCGAAGCGGCGAGCTTCGCCGCGCGGGGCGGACTATCGTTTCCCGAGCGCTTTATCGATTTCGTCGGACGAAAGCGTGCGGCTGGGCGTGGCGGTTGAACGGCTCCACGAAACAAAATCAGGCTCCGTCCGCGGACCATAACGGCGCTCCGCCTCGAGGCGGGCCTGAAAATCGGCTTCGCTGCGATCCTTGGTGGCGCCCATCCGAATCAGGTCGGCGGCGCGGCGCGAGGTATAGGCGTCGAACTCCGCCGTGTTGTTCGCGCGACCCGACACGGTGTTCACCGCAGTGCCCGGTCGCGACATGCAACCACCCGTGACGAAGCAGAGAACGGCGACGAGGGGGGCGAGGCGTTTCATGATGCGCACAGTGGAAGCGACGCGCGCGCCTTCGTCAAACTTCCGGTGCCGGATATTCGACGGCGAGGCGGCGAAGCGTGTTCATGTTGCGCATCGATGACGACGGCAGCTTGAGGGCGCGCATCGCCGGCGACGTCCAGACCTTCGACTCGTTCGATTTGATTCGGCAGAGCCAAAAATATTCGCGCGCGGACACGTGCAGGTCGTCGACGTCGGTGCGGCACGCGAGGAATCCCTTGGCTTGGGCCGCGCTCATCGGCGCGACGAAGAAGCCGACATAGAGCGTGTTCGCGGGGTTCTCGAGGTCGGCTTGGGTGAAGGGGCGATACGCCGCCACCGTGGCGACTTCGGCGCGCGTGCGCAGAAACGTGTCGACGGGATAACCGAGGGTCTTCTGGAGATGCGCCTCGATCTTCTTGGTGAGCTTCGCGACGTCGCCTTCCTTGCTGGAGAAAATCACGTTGCCGCTCGCGATGAACGTCGCGACGTCGGTGAACTTCAGCTCCACGAATCGCGCCCGCAGTTCGTCCATCGTGATCCGGCGGTTGCCGAGGTTGATGCCCCGGAGGAACGCGATGTAGTGGTGCATGCGAGTGTCGCGACAGTAGGCGGCGAAATTCTGACGGTGCGAAGCAATTTTGCTGCTGCGCGGCGGCTCCGCGAGCCAGGCTTGTCACCGCGGGCATTTCAGCGCGTCAAGCCGGCGAGACCCCTTCATCCCCTCGAATCCCATGCGTTTCTCGAAATATTATTCCCTGGTCGCGTTCGGCATTCTCACCGCGCGGCTCTGGGCGGCCGAGCCGGCTGCAACCACGCCAACGATCTTCGTCCTGGGTGACTCGACGGCCCGCAACACCGCCAAGGGCAAGAACGGCGAGCCCTGTGCGGGATGGGGCACGCCCATTGCTGACTATTTCGATCCGGCGAAGGCGACCGTCGGGAATGTGGCGCACGCCGGCACCTCGAGCCGGGGTTATTTCAACAATCCCGGGGACTGGCCGAAGGTCGTGCCGCAGATCAAGGCAGGCGATTTCGTGCTGCTCGTGTTCGGCATCAACGACGGCGCGGCGCCGCCGGCGGGACGCGGTTCGCTGCCGGGGATCGGCGACGAGACCGTCGAGGTGAAACGTCCCGACGGCACGATGGAAACGGCGCACACCTACGGTTGGTATATGTCGACGATGGCGACGGTCGCGCGCGAGAAGGGCGCTCACGTGACACTCCTCACCGTGACGACGCGCGATATCTGGACGAATCCGGTCGGCGTCGAGTTTCGCGCCGGCGTGGCGAACAAGCCGCTGCCCGCCGACTACGATCCGAAGCTGGATCGGATCGAACGCGGGACGGGCGGGGGCAAATACACGCAATGGACGAAAGAGGTAGGCGCGAAACTTCGCCTGCCGGTCCTCGATCTGACGAATCTCTGCGCGGACCGCTACGAGGCGATGGGCCGCGAGGCCGTCGATAAATTCTACAGCGATCACAACCACACCTACGCGCCCGGAGCGGACTTCGTCGCCGCGACGATTGTGTCGGGGCTGAAGGCGTTTCCGTCCAGTCCGCTCGTGGCTTTGCTCTCGGAAAAGGGCCAGGGGATCGCGACGGCGGATTCGAAATACGTGAGCGCGAATGCGGCGGGTGCGGCCGGAAAGTGACGTGCGAGTGCAGTTCGTTGCAGGGCGTCAGTCTTGGTGACGCCGCTCCGTCCGACAGCGAATGACGGCGTCTGCAAGACAGACACCCTACGATCGATCCCGCACCGCCGCCGTTTGCGAAACGGGAGTTCTTTCTCTCATTCCGCCCATCATGGTTGCTTCGCTCACGTCCATTTCCGCGCCGCCCGCCGACGAGGGACTGCTCGACGCCTATTCGTCCGCCGTCTCGGGTGCCGTCGCCGCCGCGCATCCCGCCGTCGTCCACATCGAAGTCAAAGGCAACGACGCCCCCGGCGGTTCCGGCTCCGGTTTCTTCATTTCGCCCGACGGCTACATCCTCACCAACAGCCACGTCGTCCACGGCGCGAAGGAACTGAAAGTCTTCCTGGCCGACGGACGCAAACTCGCCGCCGATCTGATCGGCGACGATCCTGACACCGATCTCGCGGTGATTCGCGTGAGCGCCGACGAACTCGCCCACCTCACGCTCGCGGAAAGTGACGCCGTGCGTCCCGGCCAGATCGCCATCGCGATCGGATCGCCGATGGGGTTTCAACAGACCGTCACGGCGGGCATCGTCAGCGGACTCGGCCGTTCACTACGCGGCGCCTCGGGCCGGCTCATCGACAACGTCATCCAGACCGATGCGGCGCTGAATCCCGGCAACTCGGGCGGTCCGCTCGTCAACATCCGCGGTGAAGTCATCGGTGTGAACACCGCCATCATTCGCCCCGCGCAGGGGATCTGTTTCGCGATCGCGAGCAACACCGCGCGCTGGGTCGTCGCGTGGCTCATCAAGGAGGGGCGCATCCGCCGCAGCTTCATCGGGCTCGCCGGCCAGAACGTCCCGCTCATCCGCAAGGTCGCGCGCTGGCACCACGTCAAGCAGGACACCGGCGTCCTCGTCGCCGGCCTCGAACCGAACAGCCCGGCGGCGCGCGCCGGTCTCGTCGAGGGCGACATCGTGATCGCGCTCGACGACGCGCCGACGCCAGCCGTCGACGTCCTGCACAAGCTCCTCACCGGCGATCGCATCGGCGAGCGCGCGATCGTCACGTTCCTGCGCGGCGTCGAGCTGCGCCGGCATGCGATCATTCCTCTGGAGATGCCGGCGCGCAGGTAGGGCGCGAACTCCACTCCGCGTCTCTCTCTGCCGTCATTCTGAGCGAATGCGAAGAATCTCTGTCGTCCTGGACGAAAGATAACAGAGATGTTTCGCGTGCGCTCAACGTGACGGCATAGCGTGGTTTCTCATGGAGACCATGCAGGACTCACTCATCCAGCTCCTCGCCGGTCGCCGCGGCCATTTTCAGATGGAGTCCGGCTACCATAGTGAGCTGTGGTTCAACCTCGACGTCCTTTTCGCACAGCCTACGCGCTTGCAGCCGTTCGTGTTGGAACTCGCCCGCCGTCTCGCCGGACATCGGATCGAGGCGGTGTGCGGGCCGATGACAGGCGGGGCCAAGCTCGCCGAATTGATCGCCGCGGAGTTGGGCATCGGTTATTTCTTCACCGAGCGCTTCGAGCAACGTGACGCGACAGGGCTCTTCCCGGTGAAGTATGCGGTGCCGTCATCGCGTCGAGCGATGCTCGCTGGAAAACGTGTGGCGATCGTCGACGATGCGGTGAGTGCCGGTTCGGCCGCGCGGGGAACTTACGCGGATCTGATCGCGTGCGACGCCCTGCCGGTCGCGCTGGGCGCGTTATTCATTTTCGGCGAAAAGGCGGTGCAGTTCGCCCGCAAACAGAATCTCGCGCTCGAGGGCATTGCGCGGATGTCGTTCGGCATGTGGCCGCCGACGGAGTGTCCGCTATGTAAATCCGGGATGGCGCTGGAGAAAGTCTCCGACGTCAGTGGCTAGCACGGCAAGGTCGGTGACCCCGCCCTACATCAGCTCTGCGATGATCGGCCTCACAGTTTCTTGATCCGAATCGCGCGGAAGGCGACGGGGTCATTGTGGCCGGCGAGGCCGAACGAGCCTGAAGTCCGATCTTTTCCGGGGTGGGCCTTGCCGTCCAGGAACTCGGTGATCTTGGCGACGTCACCTTTCAGGATGATCGAGCCGTTGAGCTCGACGGTGATCGTTGAGCCGCGGACCGTCACCTCCTGGAAATTCCACTCGCCGACGGGGCGCTGGTAACCTTGGACGGCTGGGACCATGCCGTAGAGCGAGCCATGCAGTTGGCGCGGATCGATCTTCTTCTGGTTCACGGCTTCGTAATCTTCCGCGAGCACTTGGATTTCCGTCATGCCTTCGTAGGCCGTGTCGCCTTGGCCGGGGTAACGAATCGCGAGGCCGTTGTTGCCGGCCGACGGGACCTTGAATTCGAGCCGCACGCTGAAGTCGGCGAACTCGTCCTTGGTGAAAATCGTGCCGCCCTTTTTCGGCTGGCAGACAATCGCGCCGTCGGTGACCGAGTAGTTTTCAATCGGCCCGGCCCAGCCGTCGAAATTCTTGCCGTTGAAAACCGATTTGAACTCCGCGCCTTCGCCATGGCTCGCGAGGATTTTGTTCGCTTCGTCGGTCCCGATTTCACGGATGAAAATATTCTTCCAGCGGATCTCACCGTCATGCGTCTGCAACTCGATCGGGCCGCGCGCGGGGATCGGGGTAAGGTTCTTTTTGTCGAAATACGAATTGTCCATGATCGCGTGGTCGACGACGAGTTGCTCGTTGAGCCACACGCTCACCCGTGAGCCCACCATCACGATGCGGAAGTGATTCCATTCACCGAAGGGCTTGTCGGCCTTTACGAGCGGGTCTTTGCCAGGGGCGCCCGCGGCGTTGTTCCAGAGTCCACCCGAGCCTTTGTCGGAGCCGATCGGGAATTTCTTCGGATCGGTGTAGTCCCAGATCTGCACTTGGGGACAGCCGCGCAGGTAGATGCCGGAGTCGGCGAGCGCGACGGTTTTGTAGTCGAGGAGCAGTTCGAAATCGCCGTAATCCTGCGTCGTCGTGGCGTATTTGCCGCTGCCGTCGTTGACGAGTTCGTCGCCCTCAGCGCGCCAGTGCTTGAGCATGTCAGCGGTCCAAGTGGCGTCCTGCTTCGCACGCGCCTCCTCTGGCATCGCGGCGTATTTGCGCGGGTCGAAAGTGTCGCCGCCGCGCCAGCCGGAGAGATCCTTGCCGTTGTAGAGTGCGGTGAAACCGGCGGGGGGATTGACGGCAGCGAAGGCGGAGCCGGCGAGGAGGGTAAGGAAGAGGGAGCGAAGGATACTCATGGATGATTAGGGTGAATTTCAGACGAGTTTGTCATTCTGCGCGAAGCGAAGAATCCACTTGGGCGTTCGTTACTTTGCATGCCGCGGAAATCCTGTTGGATTCTTCGCTGCGCTCAGAATGGCAGGGGTCAGAGTTTGATGGTGCGGCCTTCGCGGAACGACTGATCAGCGGCGAGGACGATACGGAGGCTGTCGACGGCACTCTGCCAATGCGCCGAGAGATCGGCGTTGTCGCGGATCGCGCGGAGGAAAACTTCCTGCTCGCGACGGCAGAGTTCGTCGTGATCGGGCTCGTCGTTGACGTCGATGACGTCGTCGGCGCGCGCGAAGGAGCCGTCGGCTTTGCGCTCGGCATGGTGAAGGCGGAGCGACTCGGTCTTCGAATGCGAATCGACGTCGGCGGATTTGCCGGCACTCGCGGCGGTCTTGGCGACGATACTGACGCAGCCTTTCGGGCCGATCACGTCTTTCACAAAAAACGCCGTCTCACTCATCATCGGGCCCCAGCCCGCTTCATACCAGCCGATCGAGCCGTCGTCGAAGGTCACCTGGAGATGGCCGTAATTGATCTGGCTGGGCGTGATGTCGTCGGCGAGGCGGGCGCCGATGCCGTTGACGCTCACGGGGCGCGCGCCGGTCATCCGGCACATCACGTCGACGTAGTGCACGCCGCAATCGACGATCGGCGAGGTGGAGCGGAGGAGATTTTTGTGCGTCTCCCAATTTGCGCCCGAGCTCTGCTGGTTCAGATTCATCCGCATCACGAGCGGCTTGCCGAGGGTGCGCGCGAGTTCCGTAAACTTTTTCCACGAGGGATGAACGTGGAGAATGTAGCCGACGATGAGCTTTTTGTTGAGGCGCCTCGCGGTGGCGATGACGCGCTCGCAGTCGGCGATGTTGTCGGCGACGGGCTTCTCGAGGAAAACGTGCGCGCCGGCCTCAAACGCTGCGGTCGCATACGCCGCGTGCGTTTCGGAATAAGTGCTGATGCAGACCGCGTCGGGTTTCGTGCGCGCGAGGGCGTCGGTGTAATCGGCGAACTCGGCGTAGCGTCCACCGAACTCGGTGTTGAGTTTTTGCCGTGAGCCGGCGCCGCGCGCGACGAGCCCGACGATCTCGAAGTCGTCCGCCATCCGATGATAGGCGCGGGCATGCGAGGTGCCCATGTGCCCGCAACCGACGACGAGGACGCGAAGTTTTTTAGCCATGGGAAGAACGGGTCGAGGGATTCGCCACGAGGCGGATAAAACGGGGGAGCCCTTCGTTACGGCTGAGCACGAGCATCCGGGACGCCTCGCCTTTTTCCCGGCCAAACAGGGCGCCGAGCATGCCGTCGCGGTGCATCTCGCCGATGGTGCGCCCGTCAATCGCGAGGATGCGATCGCCGGCGACCAACCCCGCTTTGGCCGCGGAACTCGCGGTGGCGACGGCGCTCACTTGCATCCATTCGATGGCGCCGCCCCATTGAACTTCGAGGTTGGTCTTCACGGACATCCCGAAATCGCTGAACGCTGCTTCCTTCACCTCGAAGGCCGCGAGCGTGACCGGCGCGGACGCTTCGTGGGAGCGCGGGCCTGATTTCACGGCGGGAAGCGAGGAGTGATTCTCCTCCTTGCTCCCGAGCGTGGCGGTCAACGGCGCAGCGGCCGGCGCGTCCGACGGCTTGGTCGCGCATCCGAACATCGCAAACGCGAGGGGCGCCAGGATGATTCGCGGGAGACTCATCGTCGTGAACTCGCGCGCAACTCAGTGCGGTGCGGCGCTGGCACCGGCGGTTTCGCCGGGACCGCTGGTCGGCGGCTTGAAGAAAAGGGCGAGGGCAATCGCGGCGACCGAGGCGGTCGCGAGCGGCACGATGAAGAGCCCCTTGAAATCGATGACGCTGCCGGTGGTGTAGACTTTCTGCAGCAGGAACGGGCAGATCGAGTTGGCGAGCAGCGCGCCGACGCCGAGGATCTGGAGATTAAAGAGACCCTGTGCGCTCGTGCGGATATCCTTCGGGAAGTATGCGTCGACGAAAATGTAAACTGTCGCGAAGAAGAACGCGTAGCAGATGCCGTGGAGGATTTGGATGAGGATGATCATCGCGGCGCTTTGCGGGCAAAACGCGTAGACGGCGAAGCGCGCCGCGTGGCCGAGGATGCCGACGATCATCGTGGTGCGCCAACCGAACTTCCGCAGCGTCGCGCCGAGCACGAACATCGTGAGGATTTCCGCGATCTGGCCGATGCTCATCACGGGCGTGATCCAGTTCGAGGGAATGCCGACGCCACCGGCGTCCTTCGCGGTGCCGAGGAAGACGCCGGTCCAGTTGAAATAGCAGTTGTGGACGAAGGAGTCGACGAGCGTGACGAGCCACAGCACGAGCACGAAGGGCACCTTGAGCAGGCGCAGCGCCTCGAGCCAGGCAAGCTTCTCCTCCTTGCCCGCGGCGGCCGGCGCTTTGGGCGCGGAGCGTGGCAGCGTGAGGCTGAACGCGGCGAGCGCGAGCGAGGCGAGGCCGGCGACGATGAACGTCCACTTGGTCGCGGCCTTCGCGGCGTCACCCGTGAGCGGGTTGCCGAGCGCCTTGCCGAGCCAGTCGACGAAGCCGGCGGGATGCGCCGCGGCGACGGCGTCCCAGTTGACGAAGATGAACGTGAACGGCCACGCCGCGAGGATCCAGCCGATGGTGCCGCCCATGCGCACGATGCCGAATTCCTTCTCGGGGTTCTTCATGTTCGCGAAGGCGATCGAATTGGTGATCGAGATCGTCGGCACGTAGAGCAGGCAGTGCACGAGCATCAGGAGGAAGAACGATGTGAACTCCTTCGTGAAGCCGCATCCGAGGATGGCGAGCCCGCCGATCAGGTGGGAGAACGCGAGGAATTTTTCCGGCGCGAATTTCCGGTCCGCCCACTGGTTGCTGAAAAACATCCCGACGATCGAGGCGACCGGAAACGCGTTGAGGATGAGAGACTGCTGCCCGGGCGTGAACCCGAGGCTCGGCAGGTAGCCGAAGATCAGCGGGAGCCACGCGCCCCAGATGAAAAACTCCAGCACCATCATGAAGAAGAGCCGGTATTTGCCAGTCGAAGCGGAAGAACTCATGGATTCATTTGAGGCGAGCGGGGCGAAGCCGGCGGGGTGCGCGGCTCACGTGAGGCGCAGTCTGTGCGGAGGAAACGCCGGCCATCCAGCCTGAAGATTCGATCGGAATTTTTATTCCGGGTTGCCTCGCGCGCGACCCGGTCGATCATCGGGCCGCCTCGCAACCCCGCGTTCTCCCGTGAAAGCTCCCCGCACGCTCACCCGCCGCCAGTTCGCCCAGACCCTCGGCGCCGCCGCGCTCGCCGCGCCGTTTCTCGCCCGCAACCTGCGCGCCCAGGCGCCGAGTCGCACGCTGCGGCACGCGAGTTTCGGCACCGACGGCATGGCGTGGGCCGACATCCAGGCGATCTGCAGCAACCCGTTCGTGAAGCTCGTCGCCGTCGCCGACGTGGATTTGAACCGCACCGCGAAGGTGAAGGCCGCGTATCCCGACGTGAAGGTTTACCAGGACTGGCGCGAGCTGCTCGACAAGGAGGGCTCCCACCTCGACTCGGTGAACGTGTCGACGCCGGACCACATGCACGCGCCGATCGCGCTCTCGGCGATGCAACTCGGCAAACACTGTTACTGTCAAAAGCCGCTCGCGCACGATCTACACGAGACGCGCGTGCTGACCGAATACGCCCGCGAGAAAAAACTCGTTACGCAGATGGGCATCCAGATCCATTCGCAGAAAGTCTACCGGCAGGCTGTCGCGATCGCGCAGAGCGGCGTGATCGGCAAGATCAAGGAAGTCCACACGTGGAGTAACAAGAAGTGGGGCGCGGTCGGCGCGCCGCCGGCGGCGTCGGCCACGGTGCCGGCGAACTTCAACTGGGATCTTTGGCTCGGCGTGGCGGCCGAGCGGCCGTTTGTCAGCGAGGGCGATTACTATCACCCGGGCAACTGGCGCCGTCGCCTCGATTTCGGCACCGGCACGTTCGGCGACATGGGCTGCCACATTTTCGATCCGGTGTTCGAAGCGCTGGCGCTCACCGCGCCGATCTCGCTGCGTTCGGAAGGCCCGGCGCCCGACCAGTGGAACTGGGCGATCAACGCGAATATCCGCTACGTTTTTCCCGGCACGAAATACACGGCCGGATCGACGGTGAATGTCACGTGGCACGACGGTGACAGCCGTCCGCCCGCCGAAATCATGGCGCTCGTCGCCGTGCCGGCGCCCGCCGATCAAACCGCCGCAGCGAAAAAGCGCGCCGATGCGCTGCTCGAGCAAGGCTCGATCCTGATCGGCACCGAAGGCGTGCTGCACGTGCCGCACATCGCGACGCCGAAACTTTTCCCGCTGGCGAAATTCGCGGACTACAAGCTGCCCGAAATCGCCGGCACGCACCACTGGAGCGACTGGGCCGAGGCGTGCGTCGGCGGCGCGGGCAAACCGACCGCGGGTTTCGATTACTCGGGCCCGCTGACCGAAGCAGTGCTGCTCGGCAGCGTCGCGGTGCGTTTCCCGCAGACGACGCTCGAGTGGAACAGCGCGAAGCTCGCCTTCACGAACGAGAAGGCCGCGAACGGTTTCGTCCGCCGCACGTATCGCAAGGGCTGGCAAGTCGCCGGGCTGTAATGCCCTGACGTAGGGCGTCAGTCTTGCTGACGCCGCTTCGGTGTTCGTGCGGACGACGGCGTCAGCAAGACTGACGCCCTTGTTATCAATAAATATGGTAACGTCGGGACCGTTCTGAGTTCGGCGCACCGCGCAGCTGTTCGACGGTGCGGCGAACAAGGAAGCGCCGACGACCGGCCGGTCGTCGGCGCCCGTCCGTGAGCTCGTTGACGCCCAAGAGCGCGTAAGCGCTCGTGTGTAGCTTGAGCCACGGGCGGCTGTGCGATCTAACTCGAACAGTTGCTTGAGCGGGTCGGTTTAGGCCGGCCCAGCTCGTTATCAACAAGGCTGAGTATGTCCTCTCTCGCAACCCCGTATGTCGCGTTCGACGTCAGCAAACGCACACTCCAGTTCGACGGTCCGTGCCGTCAGTCCACCGGTAAAATTCCCAACCAAGCCGAGCCGCTCGTGCGCGAACTCCAGCGGCTGCGCGCACGCTATCCCGCCCTCCAGCTGGTCTGCGAGCCGACCGGCGGCTGCGAGCGCCTGCTCCTCGCCACCGCCCAAGCGCTGCAGATCCCGCTCACGTTGGTCGACGCGTGGAAGGTCCGGCACTTTGCGTTCGGCCTCGGCTGGCTGGAAAAAAGCGATCCGATCGACGCGGCACTCTTGCGCCGCTACGCGCTCACCGCGGTAGTCGCGCCCACGCCGCCGGCCGATGCGCAGCACGCCCGGCTCCGCGACTGGGTGCAGCTACGCGAGCACTACGTCGAACGCTTGGGCCAGGAAGAGACCTTCCGCCAGACGCTGGGCCACGCGCAGTTCCAAGCCCGCGTGCAGCAAGAATGCGATCACCTCGCGACCCTCATCCAGGAGCTGGACGCGCAGATCGTCGCGTTCCTGCAGGCCGAAGCGCCGGAACTCAACGACAAGGTCCAGACGCTGTGCCTGGTCACCGGTGTCGGCCTGCGTAGCGCCACCGCGCTGCTCGCCCACCTACCCGAACTGGGCCGCTACCGCGATGCGGCGATCGCCAAACTCGCCGGCCTCGCCCCGATCGTCGACGACAGCGGCCAGCGCACCGGTAACAAACATATCGCGCGCGGCCGCGCCAACGCCCGCCGTGCCCTCTATCTCGCGGCGCTCGTCGCCGCCCAACACAACGAACACCTCCAGCCCTTCTATCGTCGTCTCCGGCTCGCCGGTAAACCCGCCAAGGTCGCCCTCATCGCCGTCGCTCGTAAACTCCTCGTCTTCCTCAACTCCCTCCTCAAACCGGCTCACCTCCAGCCGACTTGAGGAAGACAGTTGCTACGAAAACCTCCGGGACTACTGGCGCTGGCGGGTGACACCTCACTCCCAACGCACGGTCAGCGAAAACAGCGGCTCCCACACGGCCATCGCGAACCTGACGATTCGCGCCAGAATCTCCCGCGTGGTCTCGGCTATTCCGTTTGGATCGCGAAAGCGCGCGCGCCATTGTTCCCCGCGCGTGTCGATCACCACGTCGGCTTGCCGCCGAAGAGCCGCCTTCATTCTGAGCACCGCTTCGTTTCGGGAGTAATTGATGAAGTGGACGGTGACGGGCATTTCGGCTTGGGCCACGTCTTCATCCATCTGGATGGTTCGACCGGAAAGCGTCTCGAGATGCGCGATCACTTCCGTCGGATGTCGTTTCAGGATCAGCACCGCCACCGTTTCAGCGGCTTCGTTAGCTCCGGCGGAAAGCGCCGCGGCGACAAAAGCGATCGCCAAGAGGCGAATCCTGATCGTCACGCATCGATTCAAGCGCATCACCGCTGTATACCCATCGCTTTATTTCCGGGTTACAGCCGTGGGCCGAATATCCGGAGATTTCGGTGTAGCCGGGCTCGCTGAGCCCGGCCGGGGTCAACGACCCCGGCTACATCATTCGTGCCGCAGCGCCTTCGTCGGATCGAGGCGCGATGCGCGGCGCGCGGGCAGCCAGCACGCGAATATGCCGATCGCCACGAGCATTGCCACGGTCGTTCCGAAAACGAGCGGATCGTTGGGCGAGGTCTGCACGAGGAAACCGACCTTGCTCAGGAGGCGCGTCGCGGCGAAGGCCCCGGCCAGCCCGACGATGAGGCCGATGCCGAGTTGAATCATGCCACGTGACAACACCAGCCGGGTGATTCCGCCCGTGGTGGCTCCCAGCGCCATCCGGATGCCGATCTCGCGCGTGCGCCGGGCCGTCGATTGCGAGACGACCGCGTAGACGCCCACCGAGGCGATGAGCAACGCCGACGCGCCGAACACCGCGAAGAGCGAGCCGAAGACGACGAGGAACCAGCGCTCGCGATCCAGCGCGGCCGTCATGGTGCCGGCTTCGAAGAGCGGGAGGTCGACGTCGAGTTTCTGCAGCGCCTCGCGCACGGGCGCGGCCAGTTTGTTCGGATCGCCCGGCGTGCGCAGCATTACGCCCATCCAGCCCCACATTTCCTGCCGGGTCGAAATGAACAGCAACGGCGGTTCGTCTTCCGGCGCCTGCTGGTTGTGGATCATGTCGCCGGACATGCCGATGACCGTCATCCACTCGCCGGGCTTTTTGCCGGGGTTGAAGCGCAGGCGCTTTCCGATGGGTGATTCGTTGGGCCAGTATTTCGCAGCGAACGCGCGCGTCACGACGGTGGCTTCCTTGCCCGGTTCCCCATCGCTCGCGATAAAGTCGCGGCCCAGCACCAAGGGGAGGCCGATCAGGCCGAGATAGCCGGGATTCTGCTGGATGATCGCGGCGCGGGGCGGTTGCTCGGGATTCTCGATCGGCCGGCCCTCAATTTCGATCGGGCGGCGGTTCGCGCCCAAGCCGGGGAAATTCGTGGCGATGGTGACGCCCGTGACGCCGGGAATGCGGGCCAACTCGGGCAGAAGATTGTCCCAAAACTGCCGGCGAGTGGTCACGTCGGCGTAGCGCTCGCCTTTGCCCTCGGGCAACTGAACGCGTCCGACAAAAAGACTCTCCGGTCGCACAAAGGGATTGATCGATTGGGCGGCAAAGAAACTGCGCACCATCATGCCCGCACCGGCGAGCAGCACGACCGTTAGCGCAAACTGGAGCACTACAAGTGTGGCGGTGAGCTTGCCGCCGCGCTGGCTGCCGCCCGACGGCGTGCCGTCCTTAAGCACGGCGTTGAGATCGACCCGCGCGGCGCGCAGCGCGGGGACGAGCCCGAAGGCGATGCCGCTGAGCACCGACACGGCGGCGAAGTATAGGAACGCGCGCCAGTCCATGTCGAACTGGATCCAGTAGGGCTTGCCGACGTCCTGCGTCGCGAGGTCGAAGAGATGCACGCCGATCGCCGCCAGCCCGAGGCCGGCGATGCCACCGAGGCTGCTGAGGAGCACGCTTTCGACGAGGAGCTGGCGAACGATCTGCCAGCGTGTCGCGCCGAGGGCGGCGCGCACGGAAATCTCGCGGCCGCGCGCGACCGCGCGACTGAGCATCATGTTGGCGACATTGGCGCAGGCGATGAGCAGGACGAAGCCGACGGCACCGAGCATCGTGAGAAAGACGTTGCGGATTTTGTCGCCGTTGTAGGTGTCGTGAAACGTCCGCACGAGCGGGCTGAAATCCTTGTTCGTGTCGGGGAAGGTTTTCGCCAGCCGGGTGCCGATCACCGCGAGATCGGCGTTGGCCTCGGCGATGGAGATCCCGGCCTTGCGCACGCCGAAAATCTGGAGCTGGCGCATCGTGCGTTTCTGTTCCTCCTCGTTCGGCACGTAGGGAATCCAGACGTCCTCGCGTTGGGGAAACCGAAAGCCTGCGGGCATCACGCCGATGATCGTGGTTGGCTTGCCGTTGAGCCGCACGACGCGGCCGATGACGTCGGGGGTGCCCCCGTAACGTTTTTGCCAGACGCCATAACCGATCAACGCGACCGCCTCGGCGCCGAGTTTGTCGTTTTCCGGGGAAAACCCGCGGCCCGCCACGGGAGCAGTGCGCAGCATTGTGAACAGGCCGGACGTCACCCGCGACATGTTGAACCGCTCCGGTGCGCTGCCTTGCTCGCTGAGCACGGCCTGGCCGCCGGTCAAGGCTTCGAACCCTTCGAACGATTGGGTGTTCGCCTTGTATTCGCGGTAGTCGGGCAGCGAGATGCTCGAGCGGTTGTTGGCCTTCACCACATTCTGGTGCACGACCGTGACGAGCCGTTCGCCGCCGGGGATCGGCACCGGCTTGAAGAGCACGGCGTTCACCAGCGTGAAGACGGTCGTATTGATGCCGATGCCGAGGGCGAGGGTGGCGACGACCGCGGCGGAAAACCACCGGTGCGTGGCGATCATGCGGAAGGCGAAGCGAAGGTCGTTGAGCATGGAAGGGGAGTCGGGCGAAACGTCGGGTGGCCGCAGCTCCGCATTGGCGGGCCGCGGTGGGAAATACCCGGTGCACGGTCGCGAAGTTTCAGAATTCTGGCCCGCGGGCCAGAATTCAGCGCAGCCCCGCTCGTCCGCGGGCGAAACGGAGGCTCGTGTCGGCGGGGAAATTAGCCCATGCCCGATGGCCGTCTCGTATGTTTGGCAAATTCACCCGCCCCCCGCCGCCGAAGGCCGCGCGCCCGGCCGACCCCGATCGGATCCCGTCGAACGCGGAATTGCTGCACGAATTGCGACTGCACGGGGCCAAACCGCCGCCGCGGAAGGAGCTGCCGGCCGTCAGTCGGCGCACGCGGGATTTTCTGCTGCTGGCCGGGATTGGCAGCGCGCTGATCGTGATCGTGTTGTCGAAGGCGATGAGCGGATCGGATGCGGCCGTGGTCGCGCGACTGGCGTTCACCGGCATCGCGCTGCTGTGCGGGCTGCTGGGATTTATCTTCTACGGCGTGATGAGCCGATACTGAGGCGGCCGGGATCCGCCTGCGTTGCCGGGCGAGGTGGGGAACTCAGGCGGCCTGCGCTTCGACTTGCTCGGGTAGTTCCAGCGTGAATGTCGCGCCCCGTCCCGGGCCTTCGCTGTCCACGGTCAGCGCGCCGCCGAGTTCCTTGGCCGCGAGCGCGCCGTTGTGCAGGCCGAAGCCATGGCCGTTTTTGCGCGTGGTAAAACCGTGATGGAAGATCCGCGTCAGGTTTTCCGCTGGGATGCCCACGCCGTTGTCGGAGATGGCGATTTTCACCCGGCCGCGCGCCGCCGAGATGCGCAGGGTCATGCGCTTGTCGGGGCCGGCGGCGTCAGCACAGGCGTGTTTGGCGTTGGTGATCAAATTGACGAGGATCTGCAGGACCTTGTGCTTCTCGACGTTGACGCTCACCTGCGCCTGAAACTCCCGGATCACGGTGACGCCGTGACGGACGAGCGCCGGAGCGCTCATGCGCACGGCATCCTCAACGAGCTCGCTCGCGGCGACGACTTCCGTGAGCCCGGAAATCTTCGCGTGGCTTTGCTGCATCGCGACGATGTCCTTGATATGCTCGATGTTTTTCTGGAGCGACCGGAGCTCGGCGAGCATCTCGCCCTGCTCGGCCGTGAGGTGAGTATTGAGCGTGGCGATAAAGCCGGGCACCACGCGTCCCCGTGGATCCTGCGTGAAGAACGTGCCGAGGTCCGACTCGTGCGTGCGGAGCAATTCGCCGAGCTTCGCGAGGCCGCCGATTTTGGAGGCGCGAACGCGATCGGCCAGCACGGTGGCGGACACGTTTACGCTGTTGAGCACATTGCCGACATTGTGCAGCACGCCGGTCGCCACCTCGGCCATGCCGGCGAGACGCGAGGCATCCATCAGCCGCTGGTGAGTGTTGGTGAGCTCGCGCTCGGCGGCCTTGCGCGCGGTGATATCCTCGAGGAGACCGATGACCTGGATGATTTTTCCCCGCGGATCGCGGACGACGGCGGCGGCGAGGGCGCCCCAGACTTCGCGGCCATCCTTGCGCACGAAGCGCTGTTCGATCGCATAGCGGTCGGCGCGGCCCAACTGGATGTCGGCTTCGAGTTCGGCGTGGCGCCCGGCGTCCGCCGGGTGGGTGAGGGAACGGAGGAGCGTATTGTCGGGCAGCGTTTCCGCCGGCAAATCGAGGATCTGGCGGAACGCGGCGTTGCAATGATACTGGGGCCCAAGATCGGTGCGATGCCACGAAATGCCGAGCGGCGCGTGTTCGAAGATCAGGCGGAAAAGCGATTCGCGGTGCTGCAGTTCCTCGTTGGAAAGGGACAGTTGGCGGGTGCGTTCGCGCACGCGCTGGTCGAGTTCGGCGTTGGCGCGCGCGAGCGCGAACTGGCGTTGCCGCAGGATCCGCAACCGCCAGCCGATGAGCCCAGCGAGGCCGAGGAGACAAAGGACAGCGCCCGCGAACTTGAACCAGGTGGTCTCGTAGAAATGAGGCTGCAACGTGATCGCGAGCGCGGCGCTCGTTTCGCTCCACACGCCATCGCTGTTGCACGCCTGGACGCGAAAGGTGTAGGTGCCCGGCGTGAGATGGGTGTAGCGCGCGCTGCGTTCGTGCACGGCCTCGACCCACCGCGGATCGGAGCCCTCGAGCTGATAGCGGAAGCGGAGTCGTTGCGGCACCGCGAGACTGAGCGCGGTGTAACGGATTTCAAGGCGATTGAGCCCTGGCGGAATCGTGATCGACGCGCCTGGCGTCAACGGCTCGTCGTCGACCATGACCTGTTCGATCACCACCGTGGGGGGCTGGCGGTTGATTTGCAGCGAGGCCGGCGTGATGACGGCGACGCCAATGTCGGTGGCCGTTACGATGCGGCCATCGGTGAGGCGTGCGGCCGCTGGGGAACCGGTGCCGCTGGTCGAGCCATTCAACAAGCCGTCGCCGCGGCCAAAGGTGAGGAGATTGAGGCGGGGCGCGCCCCCCCGATCGATTTCCGCGAGGTCACTCAGCTGGATGCGCGCGAGCCCGCGCGCGCTGCTGACCCAGAGCGAGCCCCGCTCGTCGGACACAATGCTGAAGAGCGTGTCGTCCACCATGCCGACGCGCGAATCGTAGGCGCGCATCGCGCCTTTCGCCCACCGCACGAGACCGTGGCCTTCGGTCGCGATCCACAGGGTGCCGTCGTCCTGTTCGAGAAACGCGCGGGCGACGATCGATTGGGGCAGCCCGCGCAGCGCGAGCTTTTGCCAGCGACGATCGCTGCCGCGTTCGTAGAGCCCGACGCTCGTCCCGATCACCAGCCGTCCATCGCGCCAACGCACGATCGACCAGACCGTGGCCGCAGCGAGATCCGCGGCTTCGGGCACCGGCGTGATTTTACCGTCGCGGAGCTCGAGCAGGCCGCGTTTCGAAATGCCGATGAGCAACTCGCCACCCGCTTCGGCGTGGAGCGCGGTGACCGGTCGGCTGGTCGCGACGCCCGGTTGATAGACGAAGGTCGTCGCCCGGCCGTCTTCGAGTCGATCCAGTGAACTGCCCCGGGTGCCGAGCCACATCGTGCCATCGGGCGCTTCATAAATGGTGGTGACGGTCTCGTGCGACAGCGGCGCGCCAAGGGAGAAATGTTTCATCGTGCCGTTTTGAAAACGGTGGACGCCGCCCGCCCAGGTCGCGACCCAGAGCGCGCCATCGCGCGTTTGTTGGACGCTGGTGGCTAGCGTGCCTGTGAGGCCGTCTTCCGCCGACAGCGAATATCCCCGCCGATCGGTCAGCCGATACAATCCCGTGGATGTGCCGAGCCACAGGCAGCCTTCGCGGTCTTCGAGCACGGCATCCACCACGCCAAGCTTGTTGCCGGCGCGATCGGTGTAGGGCGTGACGGCGCCGTTGACGGCGCGATCGAGACCATTCACCGATCCGATCCAGAGATTGCCGACGCGATCGGGCACGGCGGCGCCGACTCGTTGGCTGGAGAGAGACTGATTCTGTTCGAAGCCGACGAAGCGTTCGCCCTCCAGTCGAAATACGCCGCCTTGGGTCGCCGCGAGCATCCGTCCGTCGGCGGTCTCGCGCAGCATTTGCAGCGGTTTTGCTGGCAGGCCCTCCGCGCGCCCGAAGTGCGTGAACCTGCCGTCGACATAGCGCAGTGCATCCGAGCCCGCGGCGATCCACATCGCATCGTGGCGATCGCGGGTAATCGCCCGGAGGGCAATCATGTCGTAGCCAGAAAGATCGATGTCGTTGATGAATTTTTCGCCGACCCAGCGGGTGACACCCTCACGGCCACCGATCCACAGTGAACCATCGAGTGCGACGCACAGCGCGTTGACGGTCGCGGACTTCAGCCCGTCCGCTTTGCCAAACGAAGTGAAGCGCCCGTTTTTATAGCGCGCGAGTCCGAGGGAGGTGCCAATCCACAGGCTCCCGTCGGCGGTTTCCGCGAAGGAGGTGATTTGGTTGTTTGGAAACGAGGGAGTGTTGTGCTGCGTGAAAACCGTGAAGGTCAGGCCGTCGAACCGCGCGAGCCCTTGCATTGTGCCGACCCAAATGTAGCCGTCGCGGCTCTGGAAGATTTGTTTGACCGAGTTGTGCGGCAAGCCGTCTTCCGTATCCCAGCGCGTGGCGATGTAGTTGGCTGGTTTCTCGAGCGGATCGAGCGCGAAGGCGATGGGGCCAAAAAACGCGAACAGCAGGGCGAACCATCCACGCCGGCAGCGGGAAGCAGGCGCAGCATCCGCCGCGGGACGGCAAGGCGCAGTCCCCTCTGGCGGAGAATAGGGCGAGGTAACACTCATCAAAGGCTTCATAGTCTATCGGCATTTAAGCCGCCCCATTCATGCCTGTTTGCGGGAAGCGCCGGTAATTTTCTCTCGAAGAGCGATGGCCGGGATTGCCAACTTCGCGTCGCTTCGTCGGACTCGCTTCGTGAAATCATTCCACGTCTTGCGCTTCGGGTTGATCGCACTGTTCATCGCGCCGGTCTTCGCGCAGCAAGCAGCGACCCCCGCGCCGGCTCCGGCCGTCGCCCCCGAGCCCCCGGATCCGATCAAGGACATGGTCGCGCGGCTCGACCTCGAGAAATACAAGGCGACGATCAAGGGCCTCACGCAGTTCGGCGATCGCCGGCAGGGCACCGATCGCAACCGCGCCGCGCTCGATTGGATCGAAGCGCAGCTCAAGAGCTACGGCTACACCAACACCGCGCGGATCAAGTATGACTATTTCCCGACCGATCCGCGCCGGCCGAGCGGACCCGCGGCCCGCGGAGCCAGCGGCGCGCAAGGCGGGGGTGTGATTAAGGGTCTGCGGGCGCCGACGGGCGTGAATGTCGATCCGATGAAGCAGCCCGACGAAAAGCTGCGCGCGCTCAATACCCAGGCCACGGCGCCCGGCCCGCGCGAGGACGTTTACTGCACGAAGATCGGCACCACGCATCCGGAGGAAATGTATATCATCGGTGCGCACATGGACGGTCACGGCTGGGGCGAAGCCGCCAACGACGACGGCTCCGGCACCGCGATCGTGATGGAGCTCGCGCGGATTTTCATGTCGCCCGACATCAAGACCGAACGCTCGATCCGGTTTTGCCTTTGGAACAACGAAGAGACCGGCCTGAACGGCGCCCGGGCTTACGCCGACCAACGGGTGGCCCTACAGGGCAAGGAAGACCCGATCGGCTCGGGAAAATATCCGGAGCCGAAGTGGCTCGGGATGATTCAACATGACATGATGATGTTCGATCACGGCGCGCCGCGGGCCGATGGCACGGTGAGCAAAGAGCAGCGTCCGGAAGCGGACGTGAACATCGAGTTCCAGTCGCAGGCAAAGTTTGCGGAGGGCGCGCAGAAGCTCGCGTGGTTTTTTCAAGCCGCGAATGAAGCCTACGCGACGGACTATCCCGCGGCCGTCGGCCAGCACATGACCAACACGGACAGCACGCCGTTCATGGATCTCGTGCCCTCGATCAGCCTGCGCGAAAACGAACGGGGCACGCAGATCGGCGCCGGCTGGGATCCGCACTGGCACCAGCCGACGGACGTGTTCGCGACGTTCAGCGACAAGGATTTTCTCCTCGGCCTCAACGCTGCGCAAACCACCCTCGGCGCGATCGCGCGGCTGACGGGTGCGACGCTGGCCAAATAGTTCCTCGGCTGGATGGGCCTCACCGTTCCGATTTTTCCAGAGATCCGACGAATTTTCCTCACCGCTTTGTCATTCCGCGCGAAGCGAAAAATGATAATCCAACCCGGCCCGTCGCTCCCGTCTCCCCACCGTTCCTACTCCCCATGAAAACACTCCGGCTACTCCTCAGCGTCGTGATCATCGGCCTCGTTACGGCAAATTCCGCCTTTGCCGCGGCGGCCCCGGGCTCCGCGGAATTCAAGGCGCAGGTCGCGAAGGAGGTCGATGGGATGAAGAAGCAGATCCAGGTGATGACCTTTCCAGCACAGTGGGATCCGAAGCTTGGAATTCACGTGACTTGAAGTCGCGGC
>JADMIO011429251.1_pt1 | contig 57295 bp, 56 predicted proteins | sample 8958161 | NCBI WGS metagenome assembly JADMIO01 (sample SAMN16585339, study PRJNA669376) | soil metagenome | isolation source: Crop rotation soil | place: USA: Cullars Rotation, Alabama | collected 2011 | reverse complement strand
GCCGCGACTTCAAGTCACGTGAATTCCAAGCTTCGGATCCCACTGTGCTGGAAAGTGGCGATAAGCCACCGCGCCGCTGTCCAGGGTGGTGCCCATGGCCGGGAATTTGTCAGTGCCCAATCCCTTATGCCCCTGCACGTCCCAAGCCGGACTTGCCGCCGCCGCCGCCATGAACATGCCCTGCGCATCCTGCCAGGCATCGCCGGGCGCATAATCGGGATCGGTGATCAGCGCGCCGCCGCCGATAAAGATTGCGCGGGGCGCCACCAAGGCAATGAATTGGTGCGCGTCCACCGGCATTTCATCGGCGCTGTGACCCACCGCGCCGTATTTCAGGAAGTTGCCCGCGAACCAGTGAAATTCATTGGGTGCGGTGAGATTGGCGGTGGACTCGCCGTAATTGCGGCGATAGGGCGCCGCCCCGCCCGCGCCGGAGGAGGAAATGAATCCAACCGCGATGCGCGGATCGTCCACCATCGCCACCATCGCTGCCTTGCCGCCGCGGCTGTGCCCCATGATGCCGATCGCCTTGGCGTTCACATCGGCGTCGGTCTGCAAGTAATCGATCGCCTTGCTGTCCGACCAGGCCCAGGCGCGCAGCACACCCCAATCGCTAAGGCTGCGCGGCTGACCTTTGTTGACCAGGCCGATAATACCTTTGTTCAGGCCGGCGGCATTGTCGGCCTGCACATCGGTATTGTTGACGGTGACGAAACCCCAGCCCTTGTCCAAAAGCAGCTTGGCGGAATCCGGTATATCGCTGGGCGCCGACATCAGATGTACCGGCTGTCCCGGCAACGGCGCGGGGCGCGGCGGACGCGGACGCACCAACCCGCCGCCGATGATCACCGGCACTTTGCGCCCCTTGGTTGCCGCGGGTGTCACCACTTCCAGCTTGATGTCGACGGTGATGGCCGGATAACCGGAATTGTCGACATGGCCGGTGACGCGCTTGACGATGGCGGGCACACCCTGCACGTCTATAGTGTCCACGCCATCGACGCGCCATGTGACTTTGGGAATGCGCGCCGGATAACGGCCATAGACCTGATCATCGAACAGGCGCTTGAGCTCGGCGCGGCGTTTCTGCCAACCGGCCGCCGTTGTCACCTTGGCGCCGTTCTGCATCGCCATCAGCTGGGGCCAACCGGGATTGGGATTTGCCAGCGCCTCATCATAATTGGCGTTGCCGGGCTTGCCGATGTCATAGGCGGTGAGTGGCTTGCGCATCTCGGCAATGCCCAGCAGCTTCATCTCGCGCTCGCGCTCCTGGATGGAGGCCTCACGGATCGCGGCCAGCTCCGCCGCACTGGGCAGCGCGCTCTGCGCCATGGCGCCGGCGCCCGCACCCAAAAACATCAAAGCGATCAGAAGAGATGTCTTGATAGATCTTTGGGGCATCTTTCGATCTCCGAACGGCGATGGTACCGTTCGCATCGTCATATTTTCCGGGACGTTTTGCCAGCGCCATGACAGACCTCAATCGCCGCGCCTTCACCGCCACCGGCGCGGCTTTGGCCGCTACCGCACCTGCGAAGGCGGCGCCCGCCCTCACCGTCCGCCAAGTGCTGGACCGCATGCGCGGCCAGATCGGCACCGAATGGTTCGAGCGCGGCGTGGACCGCATTGTCGCCGGCGATCCCGACACGGTCGTGACCGGCATCGGCACCACCATGATGGGGACCTTCGACGCCATGAAGGCGGCGGTGGCGGCCAAATGCAATCTGGTGATCACCCATGAGCCGACTTTCTGGTCACATCAGGATGCCGTCACTCAGTTTGCCGACGACCCGCTTTATAAAGTGAAGCTGGCCTATATGAAGGCGCACAATCTGGTCAGTTTTCACTTCCACGATCATTGGCATGCCAAGAAGCCGGTGGACGGCATTCACCAGGGCATGGCGGACCGCATGGGCTGGAGCCGTTACCTGAAAAATCCCTATGACCGGCATATCGATCTGCCGCCCACCACTCTGGGCGGACTGGCGCGGGACTTTCAGAAGAGACTGGAGAACCGCACCCTGCGGGTGGTGGGCGATCCCGATCTGCCGGTGAAGCGGATCGCGGTCAGCTGGGGTTATTGCAGCATGCTGCCCGGCGCGCTCATGCTGGCAGGCGACTGCGACGCGCTGGTGATTGGCGAATGCCAGGATTGGGACTTGATCGCTTACACCCAAGACCTGGTGGCATCGGGCCGCAAAAAGGGCCTGATCGTGCTGGGCCATATCTTGTCGGAACAATGGGGCATGGAATATGCGATGCCCTGGCTCAAGGGCTTTGTGCCGGAAGTGCCAGTGAAATTCCTGCGGCTGATTGAGCCTTATTGGAATTTGAAAAAGCCGGTGTTCGAGATCAACACCAAGGGGCTGCCGTGAGCGATCTGACCGCCCTGCAACTGATCCAGCGTGTGATTGCGCAAAGCGGCGCACAGGGTCGTCCCCAGACGGTGGATCATGTTTCCGCCGGCGATCCGACCCAGGCGGTGAACGGCATTGCGGTGATGACCCAGGCCACCTTGCAAGGTCTTCGCCAGGCGGCCGAGACAAAAGCCAATCTGATCTTCACGTACGATCCGGCCTTCTGGGCGACCGGCGATGATCTCACCCGCATGGAGACGGACGCGTTGTTCCTGGAGAAGCGCGACTTCATCCGTTCGCACAATATGGTGGTGTTCAATCTCCATGATCGCTTGCGCGACTCCATGCCCGACCGCATCGCCGCCGGCATGGCCCAGGCGCTGGGCTGGCAAGCCGATCCTTCCAACATCAATCTTTTCCGACGCCCGCCCACCACGCTTTTGGCGCTGGCGCAGGAACTGGGCGCCAAACTGGATGACAAGACATTGCGGATTGTTGGCGACCCCACTTTGCCGGTCGCCACCATCGCCACCAGCTTCGGCAATACCCAGCAGGTACCGGGCCTCGCCTTGCTCAACAGCACCATCGATGTCCTGGTCTGCGGCTATGCCAGGGAATGGGAAGTGGTGGAATATTGCCAGGACATGATCTCGGCTGGTGTGAAAAAATCCGTGGTGCTCTTGGGCGAAAATGCCTCGGTGCAGGCCGGCATGAAATTCAGCGCCGACTGGATCAAGACCGTGGTCACCGAAGTGCCGGTGCGTTTCATCCCCCTCCCCGAACCCTATTGGATTTTATGACGGGCAAGGCATCAAAAGAAAAACGGCGGCACAATGGCCGCCGTTTCCCCAATCTATCACAACGCAAAGCGTTAGGCGGACTGCTTCTTGCGGCGGCGCATCGCGATCGCTCCGGCAACACCCGCACCGAAGACCGACAGGGTCAGCGGTTCCGGAACATCCGTCGGCGTGTTGTTCTGCAGCGCGATGGACGTGCTGATCTGCAGGTTGGAGCCGGAGGTATGGCGTTCGGCAAAGAAGAAGTCGAACGCATAGTCGTTTCCGGCAATCAGGCCCAGCGTATCCAAATTCACCGAAGCCGACTCGGGTCCATGGACGCCGCCCAGATCGATCACGCGTTGGTTGTTGATGAACACCCAGACATCGTCATCGCCGGTGAAGTCGAAGGTCTGTCCGGCCTGGTATGTGAACATGGTGTGCATCTGGAGCGTGAAGCCGTAATTGTGGCTCTGGCCCTGATCGCCGAAACCCTGCCCGTCGATCGGAAAGAAGCTGTTGTTGTTGTATTGGTAGATGCCGCCACCGATATCGTTCAAGGTCAGGTCGATATTGAACGCCTGGTTGTAGCCGGGCGTGTTGTGGAACCATTGGTCGAAATACTGCGCGGTGGTCAGCGTGCCCAGCGAACCGTTGTCGGTGCCGAACACGGAGGAATGGGCGCCGGGGTTGTAGACCGGTGTACCGTCGCCGCCGAGCGTGGTCTGGACAATGTTCTTGTCGTCCGCGATGGCGTTTTCAAAATCCGGATTGGTCTGGTTGCCGTTGCCATTCCAGGCCGCGAAATCCCGCACGATGGTCGTCAAGGTGATGGAAGCAGCTTGGGCGGAGCCGGCAGTCAGGGTCAGGCCCAACACGGCCGCAATGGACATCTTTTTGCAGATATTCTTCATCAGTCTAAATCTCCACATTCTTATAAAAACAACATCTGGTTGCATTGATCGCAAGTTCTGTGCCTGAGATAAATCGACGGTAATTCAATTACTTAGGGTCGGTCCTGCCACGTATGTGTAATGGCTTTTTACACACCGGTCCGCCCTTCAACGACGCGGGAGCAAAAATGCTGCGAATTTTCGGACTGGCGGTTCTGTTGGCCTTGCCCGGCCTTGCGCAAGCGCAAACCAAGCCCGCGCTGGGCGCCTGGGAAATCACCCAGGCGCAAGGCGCGCCCGTGGCGCGGGAGGAAGCCGGCTTTGTCGAACTGGGCGGGAAATTCTTCCTGATCGGCGGGCGCCGCGAAAATCCCGTCGATATATTCGATCCCAAGACAAACACATGGACCAAGGGCGCAGTGCCGCCGATCGAGATCCATCATTTCCAGCCGGTCGTTTTCGAGGGCCGCATCTATGTCATTGCGGCGATGACCGGGCCCTTTCCCCATGAAACGCCGGTGCCCTATGTGCTGATCTACGATCCAGCCAAGGATCAATGGAGCAAGGGCGCAGATATTCCCGCCGAACGCCGCCGGGGCGCGGCGGGTGTGGCGGTGCATGACGGCAAAATCTATACCGTGGCGGGAATATTGGATGGCCATTGGGCCGGCACCGTCGCCTGGTTCGACGAATTCGATCCCAAGACCGGTCAATGGCGGATTTTGCCGGACGCACCTCATGTGCGGGATCATTTTTCCGCAGAGATGATTGGCGGCAAACTCTACGCCGCGAACGGCCGCTCAAGCTCCGTCGCCACCAAACAGTCCTTCGATCTCACGGTAAAGGAAGTCGACGTGTTCGATTTCCGCGCGCGCAAATGGTCCAGCCTGCCGCAAAATCTGCCCACCTTGCGCGCCGGCGGCATGACGGCGGTGGTGGGCACAAGGCTGGTGGTGATCGGCGGGGAAAGCGCGACACAAGTACCGGCCCATGCCGAAGTGGAAGCCTATGACACGGCGAGCGGCCGTTGGGAGAGCTTGCCGCCTTTGGTCCAGGGACGTCACGGAACCGGTGCAGTGGCCTATCAGGGGCGGGTCTATACCGCCTCGGGCGCGGGCAACCGGGGCGGCAGCCCGGTCCTGACCAGCATCGAATCCGCCCCCATTGTGGCGCCAAAATGACCGCCTGATCAGTCTATCCGGCATGCCGGTTTGGCGCTGGTAAAACCGGCCCCTGGCAATGCTATAAAGCCCGCACCATGATCCTGCTGATCGATAATTATGACAGCTTCACCTACAACCTCTTCCACTATCTGGGAGAGCTGGGCGCCCAGGTGAAAGTCGTCCGCAATGACGAGATTTCCGCCGCCCAGGCGCTGGCGCTGAAACCCGAAGGCATCGTCCTGTCGCCCGGCCCCTGCACCCCCAACGAAGCGGGCATCTGCCTGGATGTGATCAAACAGGCGGGCGGCAACATGCCGATCCTGGGTGTTTGTCTGGGTCATCAGGCCATCGGCCAGGTCTATGGCGGTACTGTCGTGCGCGCGCCCCAGCCGATGCACGGCAAGCTGTCCCGCGTCCATCACACCGGCAAAAGCGTGTTCCGCGGCCTCAACAATGATTTCCTCGCCACCCGCTATCACTCCCTCACCATCGATCCGCCCTCCATGCCCGCATCCCTGGAAGTCACCGCCACCAGCGATGACGGCGTGATCCAGGGCGTGATGCACAAGAGCCATCCCGTCCATGGCGTGCAATTTCATCCCGAAAGCATCGCATCGGAAAACGGCCATGCGCTGCTGGGCAATTTCCTCACCATCGCCCGCGACTTCGCAAAAATACCGGCATGAAAGTGACCAGTGCCTCGGTGGATTTTCCCGCCGCGCTCGCGATTGTGCGCGAGGGCGGCAGCCTGGATGCCGACGCGTCAGCCCGGGTGTTCGAAACCATCATGACGGGCACGGTGCCCGAAGCCGATCTCACCGCCTTTCTCACCGCCCAGGCGCAGCGCGGCCCCACCGTGCCGGAGATTGTCGGCGCGGTGCGGGCGATGCGCGCCGGCATGCGCCCCGTTTCCGCGCCCGAGGGCGCCATTGATCTTTGCGGCACCGGCGGCGACGGCCACGGCACCTTGAACATCTCCACCGCCGTATCCTTTGTGGTGGCGGGCGCCGGGGTGCCGGTGGCCAAGCACGGCAACCGCTCGGCCACGTCCAAAAGCGGCGCCGCCGACATTCTGGAAACACTGGGTGTGAAAATCGATCTGGAACCGGGGCGCGCTTCCGCCGTTTTGGGCGAAACCGGAATCGTCTTTCTGTTTGCCCAGGTCCACCATCCCGCCATGCGCCATGTCGGAAAAGTGCGCAGCCAGATCAAGATGCGCACCATCTTCAATCTGCTGGGGCCCCTGGCCTCGCCTGCCCGGGTGAAACTCCAGCTGGTGGGGATTTATGACAAGAAATGGCTGCGGCCCTATGCCGAGGCACTAAGAGCCCTGGGCTCCAGCCGCGCCCTGGTGGTGCATGGCGCCGACGGGCTGGACGAAGTGACCATCACCGATGTGACGCATTATGCCAGCCTGGAAAATGGGCAAATCACCGAAGGCCAACTGGCGCCGGAAGATGCCGGTGTCAGCCGCGCACGCCTTGCCGACATCAAAGGCGGCACCGCGCAAGAAAATGCGCAGGCGCTTAAGCGCTTGTTCGGCGGGGAAAAAGGCCCTTACCGCGACATCGTGCTGCTGAATGCGGGCGCCGCCCTTATGGTCTCGGGGCGGGCAAAGGATGTAAAAGAGGGTGTGAATTTGGCGGCACAGGCGCTGGACAGCGGCGCGGCCGGGCAAAAGCTGGATCAATTGATCACTGCATCCAATCGATGAGCATCCTCGACAAAATCCTTGGTTATAAGAAGGAAGAAGTGGCGGCGGCCAAGGCCAAGGCCGATCGCGCCGAACTGGAAGCGCGCGCCCGCGACACGGAACCGACGCGCGGCTTTGCCGCCGCCCTGCAGGACAAGAAAGAAGTCGGCGAATTCGGCCTGATCGCCGAGATCAAGAAGGCCAGCCCGTCCAAGGGGCTGATCCGCGCCGATTTCGATCCCCCGGCCCTGGCCATGGCTTATGAAGAAGGCGGCGCCGCCTGCCTCTCCGTTCTTACGGATGAACCCTCGTTCCAGGGCAAGCCGGAATATCTCGCCCAGGCGCGCGAGGTCACCCGCCTGCCCGTGCTGCGCAAGGATTTCATGATCGAGCCTTATCAGGTGATCGAGGCGCGCAGCTGGGGCGCCGACTGCATCCTGATCATCATGGCCATGCTGGACGACGCCCATGCCCGCGCCTTGCTGGACGAAGCGGCGCGCTGGGAAATGGATGCACTGGTGGAAGTGCATGACGAAGCCGAACTGGAACGCGCCTTGGACCTGGATGCCAGCTTGATCGGCATCAACAACCGCAATCTCAAGACCTTTGTCACCGACATGGGCGTGACCTTGAAGCTGGCGCCCAAGGTGCCGCGCGGCGTGCATGTGGTGGCGGAAAGCGGCATTTCCGCTCCCGCCGATTTGAAGCGGCTGGCGGGCGCCAAGGTCACCAGTGTGCTGGTGGGCGAAAGCCTGATGCGGCAAAAGGATGTGCGCGCCGCCACCGCTCTGCTGTTGGGCAACGGCTTCCGGTGACGGACAAGCCGAGACGTTCTGCCGGTATGCGCGGCACGCCCCGCAATGACGCGCCCGAACACCGGCCCATCTCCACCACGCCGCCCAAACCGCGCCCCGAACTCAAACAGCCCGAGCGCGTTTCGACTTCCCGTTATGCCAAACCAAAAGTGCTGATGGGGGAAGTGGCCGCACCGCGCGGGTTGGAGATCGGCCGCCAGCGGGAGGCCTTCCGCGCCTTCATGATCACCCGTCATTTGCAGCCCAGCGAATGGGCCCGCGCCGCCGGCGTTCCGGCGGGTGAGATATTGGGCTTTCTCACCGGCAAGATCCGCACCATTGCGCCCGCCACTTTGGAAAAACTGGCGCGGGCGGCAAACTGCGCGCCGGAGGATTTCTTCCACTGAATCCAAAGAAAAAGCGGCCCCAACGGAGCCGCTTTTTCCTTTCACGGTTAGCGCGTCTTAGAAGGTAATCCAGACGCCGCCCTTGCCCCAATAGCCGCGCCCGGCATGTTCGCGCCAGCGATAGCGTTCATGCTCGCGCCAACGCCAGTTGTCGTCATGCACGGTGACGCCAAAGGTGGGTTTATATTCGTAGCGATCCCGGACGTGCCAGCAATCGCCATCGCGATTGCAAGCGACATAGGCGGAAGCCGTGCCGGCGGTGGCGACCAGGCCGGCGGCGCCGGCGATGGCGCCCAAAAGAAGCGTTCTGATTTTCATGTCCAATCTCCAATGATGATGAACCGCCACCCGCAAACGAGAACGGCGGAACTGTGGGCCAGTTCCGCCGTCTCCAAGTCGCGTGGGTTACGGTAGTTTTAGAAAGTGATCCAAACACCGCCCTTGCCATAATAACCGCGATTGTAATCGCGCCAGCGATAGCGGGCGCGGTCGCGCTCATGCCAGCGCCAGTTATCGTCATAGATTTTCAGGCCCCAGGAGGGCTGATAGGTGTAGCGTTCGCGGGTACGCCAGCAATCGCCATAGTTGTTGCAAACGACATAGGCCGAAGCCGTATCAACGGTCGCGATGACCGCAGCACTACCGGCTAGGGCGGCAAATACGAGTGTTCTGATCTTCATCGGATACTCCATCATTGTTAGGAACACCGCCTCCCCTGGTTGAAACGGGCAAGCCGAAAACACGGTTCCGCGCGGGGTTAAAAATCCGACAGGGCTATGGGAAAAATTCTCGAAATGGGGCGACGCGTTGGCGCGCGTCTGGCCATGCATCGCACGCGCTGATCGTGCGGCTCGGGCCCCAATGCTCAACGCCGTCGCGGCGGGAAAACGGAAGCGACACTGCTTTGGTTCCGGAAAGTTTTGATTCTCATCGACCAAGGCGCGTTGACGGGGCCCAGGAACTAAAGTAGAACGATTCGCCGTGTACCGGCTTTGTTCGCTGGCGGGTTTGGGCCGCATACGGACGAACCGGGGGGAGAGAAAAGATGCTGACCCGCAAACAGTATGAGCTCTTGATGTTCATCCATGAACGGGTGCGCGAGAGCGGTATTCCGCCCTCTTTCGACGAAATGAAGGAGGCGCTGGACCTGAAATCCAAGTCCGGCATCCACCGTTTGATCACCGCCCTGGAAGAACGCGGTTTCCTGCGCCGCATGGAAAAGCGTGCCCGCGCTTTGGAAGTGCTCAAGCTGCCCGACAATATGGCCGAGACCCTGCGCCCCGCGACCACCCGCAGCCAGGTGCAGCGGGCCGGCGCCCGCCATGGCCGCAGCGAAATCCGCATGGCCGACTCCCGCTCGCCCGCGCCCAGGCGTGGGTATGGCGATGGCGGGGAAAATGCCGTCAATGTTCCCCTGGTCGGCCGCATCGCCGCCGGTACGCCGATCGAGGCATTGCAGAACAAGGTCAGCGATGTGCCGGTGCCTGGCGGCATGATCGGACGCGGCGCCCATTACGCCTTGGAAGTGACCGGCGACTCCATGATCAATGCCGGCATTCTGGACGGCGACACCGTGATCATCCAGGAAGCCGACAGCGCCAATACCGGCGAGATCATCGTCGCCTTGGTCGACAATGAGGAAGCCACCTTGAAGCGGCTGCGCCGCCGCGGCGACTCCATCGCGCTCGAAGCCGCCAACCCGGCCTATGAGACGCGCCTCTATGGCGCCGACCGGGTCAAGGTTCAGGGCAAGCTGGTCGGATTGATCCGCAGATATTAGCCGAAACGCGCTCAGCGCGGGCTGACCCAGGGGCGCTCGCCGCGCCGCTCGCGCACGCTTTCAGCCGTCCGCGATGACAGGCTGATACGCCAGCCTTGACCCTGCTCCACCGCGCCTTGATTGATCAGCAACGCCGGGCCTTTGCAGGCCGATGACAGCGCTGGATTGATGACGATTTGGGCGTGGGCACAATCCTCTTCCAAAGCTTCCGGCCGAAGCCCAGCCGCGATCATGACAATCCGCCGTGACGTACCGGCCACTACGATCTTGGTCACCAGACAACCCAGCCCGTCGCACACGGTGCCGGGCAGACCCAGCGCCTGGTCAATGTCGCGGCCATCGCCGTCGCGCCGCAGCCAATCGCGGGCGGCATATTTGTCCAGCGGCTTGCGGATGAAATGCAGCAGCCCGTCCTCGCCGCGAATGGCGATGGTAAGTCCGTCGGACGCCACCAGCATGTCGGGCAAAGGCGCGCGCCAGGCCAGCACAACGCCGACCAGCATGGGCGCCAGCCCCCACCAGCGCCATCCCTTCTGCCATACCGCCAGCCACAAACCACCCAGTGAAATCAAAACCAGCGCCGCCAGCGGCATGGCGGGCGATAGGGAAACCGCACCGGGCAAGCCCGACACCCAGCGGCCCAGCGCCACCATGATCTCGATGCCGCGCCCCATCAGATCCAGCGCAAATCCCTCAACACCAAACGGCATCAACAGCACCGCCAGCGCCGCCGCAGGCATCACCCACAATCCCATCACCGGCATGGCGATCAGATTGCCCAGCACGGCGTAATGGGTGGCGCGTTCGAAATAGAACAAGGCGAAAGGCAAGGTGGCGAGACTGCCGATCAGGCTGGTCATCGCTGTGCCGTGGACGTAGCGATAGAGCGCACCGCGCGGCGCATTCCGTTCGCGCCGCGCCTCCCATTCCGCCACCGCCACCAGGCCCGCCACGGCCGCGAAGGACATTTGAAACCCGGGATCCAGGATGGCTTCAGGCTGCAACATCAGAAGGATCGCGCCCGCCAGCGCCAGCGACCGCATGGTCAAAGCGGGGCGGTCCAGCAGCACCGCCAGCATCACCACGGCGAACATCACAAAGGCCCGCACCGCCGACGGCGCCGCGCCGCTGATGCTCAAATAGAAAGTGGAGGCCGCCAGTGCGCCCAGCGCCGCCCATTTCTTGATTGGAAAGTTGAGGACCAAAGCCGGGATCGCGGCCAACAGGGCGCGCAGCAGCCAAAAAATGCCGCCGCCCACCATCGCCATTTGCAAACCCGATATGGCGAGGACATGCGCCAGGCCGGCATCGCGCAGCGCGTCTTCGTCTTCCTCGCTGATACCGCCGCGTTCGCCCGTGATCAGGGAGGCGGCGATGCCGCCGGTGCTGCCGGGCACCGAGACTTGGATCGTCCGTGTCATGCCCAGGCGCAATCTTTCCACCGCGTCGCCGATACGCTGGCCGATGCCGGGCCACCCTGCCGGCGGCACGGCATGCGCCCGGCCATAGGCAAAACCCACCGCGCCGATGGATTGGAAATAAAGCCGCCGCCCCAGATCATGGGCCCCCGGCTCGCTGGGACCGGGCGGGGTGTCCAACCGCGCCGTCAGGCTCAGCCAATCGCCGGGTTGAAAGTCGGCGCCCGCGCGCATCGCGATCCGCACCCGGCGCGGCACAGGATCCAGCCCGCCGGAGCGCACATCCTCCAAGACGGCGCGCATGCCTTTTTCGCGCGGCTCCAGCGACACCAGCCGTCCCGTGAGATGCACCACCGCGCCGCGTTCCAGGACCGGGGTTCGGACTTTGGTCTCGCGCAACTTGGCCAGACCGAAACCCAGCATCAGTGCCGCCAGCAAGGCCCAGACGAAGGCAAAGCGCCAGCGCGTCCTCCCCAGGATCGCCAGGGTGGCAAAGGCCCAGGTCAGGCCCAGCGCGATCCAGGCTAAAAGAACCGGTGGTTCGGCGGGAAGCGCAAAATAGGCCCCGGAACCCGCGCCCAGGGCCACCGGCAGCCACAGCGGCCAGCGGTCGCGCTCCGCGTTCAGGAAGCTGTTTGCCAAACCCTTAGCCCTGCTCTAAGTCCCTCCGATCATGGCCGAAAACCCCCAACCCGTCCTGCGCTTCGCCCCCTCGCCCACAGGCATGCTGCATATCGGCGGCGCCCGCACCGCTCTGTTCAACTGGCTTTACGCCCGTCACACCGGCGGCACCTTCCTTCTGCGCATCGAGGATACCGACCGCGAGCGCTCCACCCCTGAAGCGGTGGCCGCCATCCTAAATGGCATGAGCTGGATGGGGCTGAACTGGGACGGCGATGTGATCTATCAATTCGCCCGCGCCTCCCGCCATCGCGACGTCGCCGAAAAGCTGCTGGCCGAAGGCAAGGCCTATCGCTGCTACGCAAGCGCCGAAGAACTCACCCAGATGCGCGAAGAGCAAAAGGCGGCGGGAAAACCGATGCGTTATGACGGCCGCTGGCGCGACCGCAATCCCGGCCCCGAACAGCAAGGCAAACCCTTTGTCGTGCGGCTCAAGGCCCGGCAAGACGGCGAGACCATCGTTCATGACGAAGTATTGGGCCATGTGCGGTTCGAGAATTCCCAGCTCGACGACATGGTGCTGCTGCGCTCCGACGGCACCCCGACCTATATGCTGGCGGTGGTGGTGGACGATTTCGACATGGGCGTCACCCATGTCATTCGCGGCGCCGACCATCTCAACAATGCCGCCCGCCAGTTGCAGCTGATCGAGGCGATGGGCGCGCCGATTCCGGTCTATGGCCATCTGCCGCTGATCAACGGCCCCGACGGCGCCAAACTGTCCAAGCGCCATGGCGCCCTGGCGGTCGAGGCCTATCGCGACATGGGCTATCTGCCCGAGACCATGCGCAATTATCTGCTGCGGCTGGGCTGGAGCCATGGCGATGACGAGATCATCTCCACCGCCCAGGCCGTCGAATGGTTCAATCTGGAATCCATCGGCAAAAGCGCGGCGCGGATGGATTACAAGAAGCTGGACAATCTCAACGGCCATTACATCCGCGAAAGCGCCGACGAGACCTTGGTGGCCGAAGTCATCGCCTTCATGGCGCGCGAGACGCCGCCGCGCGTCCTGTCCATGACGGCGCGCGAGAGATTGCTGGCCGCCATGCCGTCCCTGAAAGAGCGCGCCAAGACCCTGGTCGAACTGATCTCAGGCGCGGAATTCCTCTTCACTGACGGTCCGCGCAGCCTGGACGAAGCCGCAGCCAAGCTTTTGACCCCGGAAGCGCGGGCCAATCTGGCGGCCGCCCTGCCCGCATTGGAAGCCACCGGCTGGGGCGCCATGGACCTGGAAGCCGCCGCCAGGGCCTTTGCCGAAGGCAAGGGCCTGAAGCTCGGCCAGGTAGCGCAGCCCCTGCGTGCCGCCCTGACCGGCAAAGCCTCCTCGCCGCCCTTGTTTGAAATGCTGGCCCTGCTGGGGCGGGAGGAATCCCTAGTCCGGTTAAGGGCTTATAAGGAGTGAGACGATAACATTTGTCGTCGTTAAACCACGTGACGAACCGTCAAAAGCGTGGCTTTATTGCAGTGCAAAATTCGGGGGAATGGCCATGAGAGAGAGCAAGATTAAACCCGACGGCAGCGCCAAGCTTAACTATGGCGGCAAGGATTATGAGTTCCCGGTTTTTGCCGGCACGCAGGGTCCCAATGTCATCGACATCCGCAAGCTCTACGATCAGGTGGACATCTTCACCTACGATCCCGGCTTCACCTCCACCTCCTCGACCGAGTCCAACATCACCTTCATCGATGGCGATAAGGGCATTCTGCAATATCGCGGCTATGCCATCGGCGATCTGGCGGAGCATTCCAGCTTTTTGGAGAGCTGCTACCTGCTGCTCTACGGCGAACTCCCCAACGCCGCCCAGATGGACAAGTTCACCTACTCCATCACCCGCCACACCATGGTGCATGAGCAGCTGGCGACCTTCTTCCGCGGCTTCCGCCGCGATGCCCATCCCATGGCGATCATGTGCGGCGTGGTCGGCGCCCTGTCGGCCTTCTATCACGACTCGACCGACATCACCGATCCCAAGCAGCGCGAAGTCGCCAGCCACAGGCTGATCGCCAAGCTGCCCACCATCGCGGCCATGGCCTATAAATATCATATCGGCCAGCCCTTCGTGTATCCGCTCAACAAGCTGGGCTATACCGAGAATTTCCTGCGCATGTGCTTCTCGGTTCCGGCCGAGGAATATGTCGTCAATCCGGTACTGGCCAAGGCGCTGGACACCATCTTCATCCTGCATGCCGATCACGAACAGAATGCCTCGACCTCCACCGTGCGCCTGGCCGGTTCGTCGGGCGCCAATCCCTTCGCCTGCATCGCGGCGGGCATCGCCTGCCTGTGGGGCCCGGCGCATGGCGGCGCCAATGAAGCGGCGCTCAAGATGCTGGAAGAGATCGGCACCGTCGACCGCATTCCCGAATTCGTCGCCAAGGCCAAGGACAAGACCAGCGGCTTCCGCCTGATGGGCTTTGGCCACCGCGTCTACAAGAATTACGATCCGCGCGCCAAGGCGATGCAGATCCAGGCCCATGCCGTGCTCAACGAACTGGGCCTGCATGACGATCCGCTGCTGAAAGTGGCGATCGAACTAGAAAAGGTGGCGCTCAGCGATCCCTATTTCATCGAAAAGAAGCTTTATCCCAATATCGACTTCTATTCCGGCATCACCTTGAAGGCGCTGGGCTTCCCCACTTCCATGTTCACCGCTTTGTTCGCTTTGGCCCGCACCGTGGGCTGGATCGCCCAGTGGAAGGAAATGCTGGAAGATCCGCACCAGAAGATCGGCCGTCCGCGCCAGATCTATACCGGCCCGACCGAGCGCGCCTACACGCCGATGGCGAAGAGGAAGTGAGCCTGCGGCACGCCTAGCGCGTGAGCACGGAACGCTCCCTTGTTGCCGGTGTCGCTTGCGGCGTCGCCGCGGGCGCGCTGTGGGGCATGGTGTTCCTGGCGCCCAACCTGGCACCCGGTTTTAGCGCCGCGCAATTGTCCGCCGGACGTTATCTCGCCTACGGCATCATCGCCGCGGCGCTGGCGGCGCCGCATTGGCGCGCGCTGGTTGCGAAACTGGATCGCGGCGACTGGATCGCCTTGGCATGGCTGGGGCTGGCGGGAAACATCATCTATTACATGTTCCTGGCCTATGCCGTGCGGCTGGCGGGCGCGATGGCGGCCTCCTTCATCGTGGGCCTGCTTCCGGTGGTGATCACCATTGTAGGAAGCCGCGAAAAAGGCGCGGTGCGTTTGAGCGTATTGGCGCCTTCGCTGGCGCTGGCCGTCATCGGCGTGAGTTTGATCGCCGCTTCCGCCAGGCAAGGCAGCACCGGAACGGACTGGCGCGATCAAGCGATCGGCTTGGCCTGCGCTTTTGGTGCGCTGGCCTCCTGGTCCTTGTTCGCGGTCGGCAATGCGCGCCGCATGGCGCGGCTGCCGCAATTGTCCTCCAACGACTGGTCGCTGCTTTTGGGCATCGTGTCCGGCGCGGAAGCGCTGCTGCTGGCGGTTCCAGCCTTCGCGGTGCCCGGGCATCTTGATGGCGGCGCCTGGCTGCGCTTCCTGGCGGTCAGCTTCGGCGTCGCCCTCACCGCTTCGGTGATCGGCAACGCCTTCTGGAACGGCGCCAGCCGCCGCCTGCCAATGACCCTGATGGGTCAGATGGTGATTTTCGAAACCCTGTTCGCGCTGCTTTACAGCTTCCTGTGGGAAGGACGCTGGCCGGTCATGACGGAAATTGCCGCCATCGCCGCGCTGGCCGGCGCAGTGTTCTGGTGCACCCGGCTGCATCGTGGCGCCCAGCCGCCCGGCCATATGCCGGCGGACTGAGCATCTTTGCGTCCGTCACATTCCGAAACATGCGGGAAATCGCCCGGTTACAAGCCGCCGCCAGGCTGCTGGGGTTCGGTAGTCTCACCCGACATTAGATTGGGCTCGACCTTCCGGATGCATGCCTGGGAGGGCTCGACCGATGAAACTCAACATCAAGACCGGCATCACCATATTCGGCGCCGCCGTCGCCATCGGCTTTGCGGCGGTGGTTTTCGCGGGCAATACCGCGCTGTCGCATTTGAAGGTGGGCGGTCCGGTCTATAACCAGATCGTGTTGGGCAAGGACCTGGTGGCCGACATCCTGCCGCCGCCGGAATTTATCCTGGAATCCTATCTCGAAACGACCTTGGCGCTGCAGGACCGTGCCGGCCTGGCGGAGCACAAGGCGCGGCTGGCGCAATTGCACAAGGATTACGACCAGCGCCACGTCTTTTGGCAGCAGGCGTCGATTGACACGGCGACCAAGAAATTGCTGACCGAAAATTCCAACGAACAGGTCAACGCTTTCTGGAAGGAGACCGAGACCGAATTTCTTCCCGCAATGGAGCGCAACGATCTGGATGCGGCGCGCCGGGCCTATGCCAGCTTGACCAAATCCTATCTGGCGCATCGTGCGGTGACCGACCAGATCGTCGCCAAGACCAATGCCGAAAATCAGAAGATCGAAACCAGCGCGCATGACGCCGACCGTTTCTACGCCATCATTGTCTGGAGCGTGGCGGCCGTGGTGCTGGTCGTGCTGGGGGGCGGTATCGCCTGGCTTGCGCTCAGCGTGGTCCGCGCCATCACCCGGATGACGGTTTCCATGTCCCAGCTGGCCCGGCACGACCTTTCCACCACCATCGCGGGCGCGGGCCGCAGCGATGAGATCGGCGAAATGGCCAATGCCGTGCAGGTCTTCAAGGACAGCATGATCGAGGCCGACCGCCTGAAAGCCGAGCAGGAACAGGCCCAGCGCGTCGCCGCCGAGCGCAGCGCGCTGGTCGACAGGCTGACCAAGGATTTCGACGACAAGGTGCAGGGCGTGGTCAAGACCGTGGCTGCCCAAGCCGATCAGATGCAGTCCTCCGCCCAGTCCATGAGCGCGACCGCCGAGGAAACCACCCGTCAGGCCAGCGCGGTCGCTGCCGCATCGGAACAGAGTTCGGCCAATGTGCAGACCGTGGCTTCGGCGGCGGAAGAATTGTCGACCTCCATTGTCGAGATCAGCCGCCAGGTCGCCCATTCCAGCCAGATCGCCGCCAGCGCCGTGGCGGAAGCCACCAAGACCAACCAGATGGTACAGGGCCTCTTGGGCGCCTCGCAAAAGATCGGTGAGGTCATTGCCCTGATCAACGACATCGCCGATCAGACCAATCTGCTGGCGCTGAATGCCACCATCGAAGCCGCTCGTGCCGGCGAAGCCGGCAAAGGTTTTGCGGTGGTCGCGGCCGAGGTCAAGAACCTGGCCACCCAGACCTCCAAGGCCACCGAGGAAATCGGCGCCCAGATCACCGGGGTGCAGAGCGCCACAGAGGATGCGGTTGCGGCCATCTCCTCGATCAGCAAAACCATCAGCGAGATCGATCAGATCGCGGCCACCATCGCCGCGGCGGTGGAGGAACAGGGCGCCGCGACCCAGGAAATCGCCCGCAATGTCGAACAGGCGGCCAAGGGCACCCAGGAAGTCTCGTCCAATATCGGCGGTGTCACAGAAGCCGCCAACAGCACCGGCACGGTGGCCAATCAGGTGCTGGACTCCGCCCGCTCCCTCACCACTCAGTCCGGCGAACTGCGCGGGCTGGTGGAGAGTTTCCTCTCCAAGGTGAAGGCGGCTTAGGGTTTTTCGACAAATTCCAGCAACACCCGCGCGGCGCGCAGGGACGGCGCTTCATCGCCCTCCCCCAACAGCCGCCCGAATTCCTTCATCGCCTCGATCTGCGCCGCGCGCGCCGATGCATCGGTGAACAAGGTCCCCAGCGCCAAGGCCAGATTGTCCGGCGTGGCGCGCGATTGCAGGAATTCCGGCACCGCTTCGCGCCCCAGCAGGATATTGATCAGGGTGATGTGGGTGACCGTCATCAGGAATTTGGACAGGAAGAAGGTCAGCCCGCCCACCTTGTAACCCACCACCATGGGGGTGTGCGCCAGCGCCAGCTCCGCCGTCACGGTGCCCGATGCCGCCAGCGCCACATCGGCGGCGTCAAAAGCCGCGTACTTGTCGGCCTCGCCTTCCACGATATGCAGCGGTGTCGGCCAGTCGGCGGTGGCTTCGCGCACCCGGGCGGCGACATGCGGCACCGTGGGCAGTACCGTCACCAGCCCCGGAACGACGCCGGCCAACAGGCTCACCGCGCCGTAAAATTCCGGCAGGATGAATCGGATCTCGCTGGTGCGGCTGCCGGGCAGCACAGCCAGCAGCGGCGCGTCCGGCGCGATGCCCAGCCGCACCCGCAAATCCGCGCCGCCGCTCACCTTGGCCGCCCGCTCGATCACCGGATGGCCGACAAAGGCGGCTTTCAAACCGTATTTCTCGAAGAACGGCACTTCAAAGGGAAACAGCGCCAGCACCAGGTCGAAATAATGCGCCATCGCCTTGGCGCGATAGGCGCGGCTGGCCCAGACCTGGGGCGCGACATAGTCCACGGTCTTGATCGAGGGATCGCGCTTTTTGATGGCGCGCGCCACCCGATGGGTGAAATCGGGACTGTCGATCACCACCACCACATCGGGCCTGGTTTGAAGCGCGAAATTCACCGCCTGCTTGACCCGGCGCAAAATGGCGGGAATGGCGGGCACCACTTCGCGCAAGCCCATCACGGCGGTGTCGTTCAGCGGATAAAGGCTTTTGAGCCCCTCGCGCGCCATCGCCAGTCCGCCCACACCGGAAAATTGCACGCGATCGCCGGCGAGTTGCTTGAGACCCGCCATCAGCTGCGCGCCCAGGGCGTCGCCGGACGGCTCGCCGCACACCAGCATAATGCGCAACGGTTTCACGGCTTCACGCCGATAACGAACAGGCCCAGCCGGTCGGCTTCCGCCGCCACCGCCGCCTTGTCCAGGATCAAGGCGGCGCCTGCTTTCAGCGCGATCCCCGCCAGGAAGGCGGCGGCCGCGTTGCGCACCGTCTGCACCCCCACGACCGGCATGTCGGTCTTGGCATCCTGGGTTGGCTTAAGCGCCTTGACCAGCACGCCGCGTTTTTTCTCGGCCGACCCGCGCAAACTTTCGCGCAACCCCGGAATGCGCGACAGCATCGCGTCGGTGCCTTCGGCGGCCTCCACGCTCAGCGCCAGACCTTCGCACACCACCGCCGCCTGGCCGACATCCAGCGCGCCCAGCGCATGCACGATCCTGAAGGCTTTCTCGATATCGCCCCTGTGTTCGGGCTGCGGCACGATTTTGCCCAGCACGCCTTCCTGCGCCACCAGGGCGGGCGCGGCCTGGGCGACACTGATCGCGGTCATGCCGGCATCCTCGCAAATGCCGACGATAAAGCGCAGCAGCGCATCGTCGCCCTGCTTGGCCGCCGCGATCGCCTTGGGCAGAAGCAGCATGCCCTTGGCGTCCAATTTCATTTCATTGAACTTGGGCCGGTCCACCCGGCCGCAGAGCAGGACTTCCTGCACGCCATGATCCTTGAAGGCCTTGATGATGCGGCCCGGTTCACCCGGCGAAAAAAACTGGTGCGGAAAAGCATTGGTCCAATCCTCGACCACACTGCCGAGCAGCGCCACGACATAGATTTCGCGCCCCGCCGCCTTGGCCGCCTGGGCGACCGCGCGCGGCAACTCGCCCCCGCCCGCGATCAGGCCGAGCGTACTCAAACAGTCTCTCCGCCGCGCCGCCGCGCCAGGCACAATTCCTGTTTGGCATCAGTCAGGATAAAATCGGTCATTTCGCCGACTTCCGCCACGCCGGGATATTTGGCTTTGGCGGCGCGGGCGCGGTCGGCCACGCTGCCGCCTTCGCCATAAAACACCGACCGGAAGGTCGCACGCATGGCATTGATGGTGGCGCGCGACAGGCCGCGACGTTTCAATCCGATCAGGTTCAAGCCCGCCAGTTCGACATGGTCGCCGAAGGCCATGGCATAGGGGATCACGTCGCGATTGACGCCGGTCAGCCCGCCGATCATCGCGCCCTTGCCCACCCGGCAGAATTGCTGAACCGCCGCCAAACCGCCGAAGATCACGCCGTCGCCGATCTCGACATGGCCGCCCAGCGCCACCGAATTGGCGAAGGTGACGCCCTCGCCCACCCGGCAATCATGCCCGACATGCGAGTTGGCCATGAAATAACCTTTGGGTCCGACCTGAGTGAGCCCGCCACCTTTGCGGCTGCCCACATGCATGGACACCATCTCGCGCAGCACGCAGTCCGCACCGATCTCCAGCCGCCCATCGGCGAAATCATTGCCGCGGATCTGGCCATCGCCGCCCACCGCCACGCCGGGATAAAGATCGCAGCGCGCCCCGATCCTGGTGATACCCGTCACCGAGACATGCGAACGCAGACGCACGCCCTCTTCCAGCACCGCGCGCGGGCCGATATGGCAAAAAGGTCCGATTTCGACACCGGCGCCGATCACCGCGCCATCTTCCACCACCGAGGTGGGATGCACGCTCATCCGGCGCCGCCGTCATGGATCATGGCGCTGAATTCCGCCTCGGCACAGAGCACGTCACCGACAAAAGCCTGGCCTTCGAATTTCCACACCGGGCCGCGCTGCGCCAGCTTCTTGACCGGCATGCGCAAAAGATCGCCGGGCACCACGGGCTTGCGGAAGCGCGCCTTTTCGATGGTGAGAAAATAGACCGCCGGACCGGTCTTGCCGCTGACGCTATGCACCACCAGCGCGCCGGCCGTCTGGGCCATGGCCTCGACGATCAGGACACCCGGCATCACGGCCTTGTCGGGAAAATGGCCCATGAACCAGGGCTCGTTGATGCTCACCGCCTTGTAACCGGTGGCGCTTTCGCGCGGCACGATATCCGTCAGTTTCTCCACGAACAGCATCGGGGCGCGATGCGGCAGAAGTTGCTTGATCTGCTCGACGTCCAAAACCGTATCAGTCATTGCTGCCCTGCTTGCGCGGCTTGGCCAGGCGCGCCAGCGCGTGAATCTCCCGGGCCCATTCTCTTACAGGTTTCGCGGGCGCGCCGCCATAATCCTGCCCGCCCTCCAGGAAGAAGGCCGAACCGGTGCCGGAACGCGCGCCCATCCGCGCCTTGGCGCCGACCCGCGTGTGATCACCCAACCCCACCTGCCCCGCCAGCACCACGCCGTCTTCCAGCACCACGCTGCCCGCAAGGCCGGTCTGGCCCGCGATCACGCAATGACGCCCGATCTGGCAATTGTGGCCGATCATGATCAGGTTATCGAGCTTGCTGCCCTCGCCGATCACCGTGTCGCCCAGTGCGCCGCGATCGATGGTGGTGGCCGATCCTATCTCGACATTGTCCTGCACGATGACCCGGCCCAGCTGTGGAATCTTGAGATAGTCCTCGCCGGTGGTGGCGAAACCGAAACCGGGCTGGCCGATATGGGCGCCGGGAAGAATGATGACCCGGTCGCCGATATAGGCATGACTGATGGTGACACCGGCGCCGATTTCGCAGTTCCGCCCGATGGCGACGCCGGGACCGATCACCGCGCCGGGTCCCAGCCTGGTGCCGTCGCCGATTTCCGCATCCGGGCCGATCACCACATGCGGCGCGATCTCGACATTGCGGCCGATTTTGGCGCTGCCGGAAATCGCCTCGCTTTGCTGCCAGCGCGGCTGGGAATGTTCGGGATAAAACAGCGCCGCGATGGCGGCAAAAGCGCGTCCCACGGAAGCCGCTTCCAGCACCGTCATGCCGGCGGGAGCGGGCGGACGTTTGCCGCCTTTTTCCGACGAAAGCGGCGGCACCAGGCAGAGCCCGGCCTTGGAGGCGGAAAAGACGTCACGCAGCGCCGCCGCGCCAGAATAGAAAACGACATGGCGCGGTCCGGCTCCGGCCAGATCGGCGAGATCGAACAGAGACTGGGCGCCGTCGCTGCCAGGAGGAAGCGCGATGCCGGTCTTTTCGCAAATCTGCGCCAGCGAGAAGGGCCCAAGATTCTTGAAAAAACGGGGATCGGCCATCAGCGGCTATTTCTTGGGCTGGGCCGGCGGCGCGGGCGGCTTGGCGTTCATATCCACCTTGATCGAAGGCAGCTTCTGATTCAGCCGGTTGATCGCTTCGCCCGTGATATCGAAGCCTGAGGCGTTGGCGAACACCACCGCCTGCTTGTCCAGGACCAGATTGGCGCCGCGCTCCTTCACCAGCTGCTGCAGGATCGGACCCAAGGTCTGTTCCATGGTGGCGCGAGCCTGGGCAAAGCCGGCCTTGAGCTGCTCGTCCTTGCGCTGGGCGACACTTTGCAGCGACCGCTGCTTGTTCTGGAAGGCTTCCAGCCGCTTCTGCTTCACGTCCGGCGCCAGGATCGCCACTTGCTGTTGCAGCTGTTGGCCTTCCTTTTCCAGCGCGCGCCCCTGGGCCTGCAGGTCGTTCTTGGCCTGGTTGGCATAGGTCTGCATCTGGCGGGCGATATCCTGTCCCACCTTGGAGAATTGCAGGATCGCGGCGCGGTCCAGCACCACGATCTTGGCTTGGGGCGGATCGGCCAGCACCGGGGTGGCCGACAAAGTAAGAGCCGCGAGAGCGAGCTTGAGAGAGGTTCTGGTCATCTTAGTACCCTGTAGCAGTGCTGAAGTGGATGATCTGAGCCCGGTCATAGGGCGCTTTAACATAAGGCAAGCCGAGGTCGATCTGAACCGGGCCGAAAGGCGATTTCCAGCTCACGCTGATGCCGGCCGAGCCGCGGAAGGCCAAATTGTCCTTCACGCAGGTGCCGATGCCGGAATACCGCGCCCCGGTGCATTGACGGAAACCGCTGAGATTGTCCAGCCGGCCCATGGTGCCGAAATCGGTAAACAGCGAAAGACCCACGCCATAGCTCTCGGGCAACAGGGAGGGGAAGCGCATCTGGGCGGAACCGATGGCGCGCACCGTGCCGCCCAGGGAGCCGGTATTGTTGGGGGCCACGATATCGCGGGGGCCGATACCGGCCAGGGCGAAGCCGCGGAAGGTGTCGCCGCCGTCGAAGAAACGTTCGTTGAACGGCACCAGCGCGCCGTCATAGCCCGTTATGTAGCCGAAGCGGCCGCTCAGGCTGGCGATGATCGCGCCATCCAGCATGGGCGTATAGGTCGCGGCGGTGGCGTTGGTGCTCATGAATTTCAGATTGCCGCCGAAACCGGCAAACTGCTGGGAGAAGGAGAAGGTCGAACCGCTGGTGGGTTTGCGCAGATCGTCCAGGTCGTTATAGGCGTAGGTGAAACCGAAGATCGAGCCATAGAGCGAACCGGCGGCGAGCTGCACGTCCAGCGGCGCGCCCGCATAGGGCAGCACTTCCTCGATCTTGTAGGTGTAGTTCACCGCGATCGAACTATATTCGGAGATCGGGAAACCCATGCGCAGCACTGCGGCGGTGGTGTTGGCCTGGAACGTCGCCTGATCGAAATTGGTCTGGCTTTGATAGATGTCGAAACCGGCCGCCAGTTCGCGGTCCAGGAAGTAAGGCTCGGTGAAGCTGAACACCGCCTGCTTGGTGATGTAGGAGGCTTGCAGCGACACGCGCAGGGATTGGCCGCGGCCGAACCAGTTGGTGTCGGAATAACTGACCTCGCCCAAGAGCGAGGTGTAGGACGAATAACCCAGGCCCACCTGCAGCGAGGCAGTGGACTGTTCGGTGACCTGGACGGTCAGGTTGGTGCGGTCGGGCTGGCTGCCGGGCACATTCTTGACCTCGACATCCTTGAAGAAACCCAGGCTGCGGATGCGGGTGCGCGAGCGGTCGATTAACACGCGATTGAAGGCGTCGCCTTCCTGCAGGCGGAACTGGCGGCGGATGATCTTGTCCAGGGTGCGGGTATTGCCCGCGATATTGATCTTTTCGATATAGACGCGCGGGCCCTGCACGATCTCGAAACCCAGATCGATGGTCCTTATCTTGGGATTGCGCTTGAGGCGGGGACGCACATCGGCAAAGGCATAGCCCTGGGTACCGGCGGCATTGGTCAAGGCGTCGATCGCCTTCTGCACCTGCTCCTGGGAATAGATCTCGCCTTTCTGCACATCCACCAGCGGGCGAAGCTTGGCGGCGGGCAGCTCGGCAATCTTGGAGTCAATGTCGATATTGCCGAAACGGTAGCGGACGCCCTCGTCCACCGTGAAGTTGATATAGAAGCTTTCGCGGTCCGGCGTGAGCTGGGCCACCGCGCTGACCACCTTGAAATCGGCATAACCGCGATTGATGTAGTAGCGGCGCAGCGACTCGCGGTCGAATTGCAGCCGGTCCGGATCGTAATTGTCGTTGGAGGCGAGGAACTTCCACCATCGGCTTTCCTCGGTGGCGATCTGCCCCCTCAGCGTGTCGCTCTTGTAGATCTTGTTGCCGATGAAATTGATCGCGCTGACGCCGGTGGTGGGGCCGTCGGTGATCGAAAAAATCAGGTCGACGCGGTTCTGCGGCCGCTGGATGATCTGCGGATCGACACGGGCGGCGAATTTGCCGTTGCGGCGATAGAGTTCGATGATGCGCTGGACGTCGGCCTGGACCTTGGCGCGGGTGAAGACGGCGCGCGGCTTGATCTGGACTTCCTTGGTGAGATCCTTGTCCGAGACCTTGGAATTGCCCTCGAACACCACCTGATTGACGATCGGATTCTCGGTGACCCGGATGGTCAGGGTGCCGGTCGCCCGGTCGAAGTTGGTGCTGACATTGGAGAACAGCCCGGTGGTGGTCAGGTTCTTGAGCGCGGTATCGACATCGACCGGGACGTAATTGTCGCCTTCGCGCAAACCGACATAGCTGAGCACGGTGCCGGCCTCGACGCGCTGGGTTCCGCGCACCACGATGTGCTGGATGATGGGCGGGGGCTCGGCAGCGGCGGCGGCCGCGGGCAGTTGCCCGGCCGGATTGGCGGCGGCGGCGGTTTCGGCATTGTTGGGGGCGGCGGCGGCCTGGGCGTTCAGTTCCTTGGCCCGCTCGGCGGCGCCGGGCCGAATCTGGCCCCCCGCCGGTGCAGCAGCCAAGGCCAGGCAGACTCCGGCTGAGGTCGCGCGCAACAACCTGCTTCTAAGGCGCAACATCCGCATCCCGGTTTTTCGCCAACTCGTCATCTAGGGCGCGGCAGGCGCGGCCCGGTTTTCAGAAAAGATTCAGCCGGACCAGGTCATTCCAGGTTGTCAGGAGCATCAGCCCCAGCACCAAAACCAGCCCAAGCCGAAATCCAACGTCCTGGGCCCGCGCACCAAGCGGACGCCCCAAAACAGCTTCGCATGCATAGTACAGAAGATGCCCCCCGTCGAGGAGCGGAATGGGAAAAAGATTGGCCAACCCGATGCTTACAGAAAGTATAGCCACCAGATTGAGCAGGGGCAGAAAGCCGAAATCCGCCACTTGGCGGGTCATTTTGGCGATTCCCACCGGCCCACTGAGCTGATCGGCCGAGGCCCGGCCCCGGATCATCTGGGTGATCCCCAGAAGCGTACCCTTGGTGATGGCCCAGGTATCCCGGCAGGCGGCGCCGACCGCCCCCACCAGGCCATAGCGTTCATGGGTGACCGGGGCCTTGGGATCGTGGCGGATGCCGATCACCATTTGGCTGGTATTGTTGCCCAGCACGTCCTTGGTCTTCATCAGCCGGGGGGTGACCTGCAGGGTCATATCCTGGCCGGCACGGCGGACGCCGATGGCCAAGGTCGAGCCGCCGCTGACCGAAATGATCTGGGGCAATTGCTGGAAATCGGTGATCTCGGTGCCGTCGACCCGTGTGACCAGATCGCCGGCCTTGATCCCGGCCTCGGCCGCGGGGCTGCCGGGGGTGACATCCCCGATCACCGGCGCCACCACGGTATGGCCGGCATAGAGCGACAGGCCGGTCAGGAGCACCAGGGCCAAAAGGAAATTGGCCAGCGGGCCGCTGGCGGCGACCCAGGCCCGCTGATGCAGCGGCTTGAGCTGCAGCGCGCCCTTGCGTTGTTCGGCGGTCATATTGGCGGCAGCCTCGGCATCGGGACGCGAGGCGGCGTCGGCATCGCCGGCGAATTTCACATAGCCGCCGATCGGTATCCAGCTCAGCTTCCAGCGGGTGCCGTTGCGGTCGGTCCAACCGAAAATTTCCTTGCCGAAACCGACCGAGAAAACTTCCACCGTGACGCCGAAATAACGCGCCACCAGGAAGTGTCCCAATTCATGGAAGAACACCACCAGGGTGATGACGAACAGAAAGGCGGGCAGACCCAGAGGGGTCCAGGAAATAAAACCCTGAATGGCATCCAACATTATGTCCCTACTCTCTGGCAGATTTCCTCCGCCAAAAGGCGTGCGCGGGCGTCGGTGCCCAGCACGCTTTGCAAATCCCCCGCCACGCCGTTGCTGCCGACATCCTGATCCAGTGCGGCGGCGACCACACGGGGAATGTCGAGAAAACCGATACGCCGGTCCAAAAAGGCCTGGACCGCGATTTCATTGGCCGCATTCAGGACCGTCGGGGCCAGCCCGCCCGAGCGCATGGAATCGATGGCCAGGTTGAGCGCGGGGAAACGGTCATGGGCGGGCTGCTGGAACACCAGACTGCCCAGCGCCGCCAGGTCCAGGCGCCGCGACGGCGACGGGATCCGGCGCGGCCAGCCCAAGGCATGGGCGATGGGCGTGCGCATGTCCGGCGCCGACAGGTGCGCCATGGTGGTGCCGTCCTCATAGCTCACCAGGCAATGCACGATGGATTGGGGATGCACCACCACACCGAGTTTTTCCGGCGGCAGGGCGAATAGAAAATGCGCCTCGATCAGCTCCAGCCCCTTGTTCATCAGGGTGGCGCTGTCCAGCGAGATTTTGCGACCCATCGCCCAATTGGGATGGGCGATCGCCTCTTCCACCGTCGCGGCGCGCATGCGCTCCAAGGTCCATTCGCGGAACGGCCCGCCGGAGGCGGTGATGGTGACCAGATCGGCCTCGGACGCATCGCCCGATCCCAGCACCTGGAAGATGGCGTTATGTTCGCTGTCGACGGGAAGAACCTGGGCGCCGGATTTCTCCATGGCATCGCGGAACACCGCGCCCGCCGCCACCACGCATTCCTTGTTGGCCAGCGCCACCACCACGCCGCGCCCGATCGCCGCCAGGGCCGGTTCGATCGCCGCCGCGCCCATGATGGCGACCATCACAAAATCGCTGTCGCGGCGCGCCGCATCGATCACTGCCTGGCGGCCGGCGGCGACTTCGATGCCGGTGCCTTCAAGGCCCGCTTTCAATTCGCCGAACAGCTGTTCATTGCCGATCACCGCCAAAGCGGGTTTCATCGCCCTGGCCTGCTGGATCAGGACTTTGACATTGTCCCCGGCGGTCAAGGCGGTGATGGGAAGCGCGCCCGCGCCATGCAGCTTCCTGACATGGGCGATCACATCCAATGTGTTGACGCCGATGGAGCCGGTAGAGCCCAGCACCGTCACCTTGCGCGCCAGCACGTCATCCATTGGCGGCAGTTCGTCGAAAATGCGGGTGGCGGCGATGGCCTTCATACCCGCCCCCCGAACAAAGGATTGAAGTGGAAAACGAACACCAGCAGCGCCAGCACCACACTGGCGGCGAACAGCGAGTCCACCCGGTCCAGCATGCCGCCATGGCCGGGGATCAGTCCGCCGGAATTCTTCAGGCCGAAGCGGCGCTTGATGAAGCTCTCCAACAGATCGCCGCCATGGGCCACGAAACTGAAGGCAAAGGCGAAGACCATGGCGCTTTCCGCGTCGAAACCAAACAAGGCGATATAGAATCCGTAGACCACCGTGGCGGTGATGCTGCCGCCGATAGTGCCGGCCCAGGTCTTTCCCGGCGACAGGCGCGGCGCAACCTTGGGCCCGCCGATCAATTTTCCAAACACCAGGGCGCCGGTGTCGGTGGCCCAGACCAGCAGGAAAAGGCCCAATACGACCAGCTGAGGCTGCAGCGGAAACACCCTGAGCGCCACCAGCGCCATGGAGGGAAGGCCGATATAGAGCACGCCGCCCGCATGCCAGAGCGGATTGTCGTCGTTGCGCTGCGCCCAGATATAGGAAGCGACGACACCCAGCACCAGGCAAGCGAAAGCGGCCGGGACCATCTCATAGACCATCGCGGTCAAGGCGCAGGCCATGGTGGCGCCGGTGATGATGGTCTGGATGTGAAGCGCGTTGCGGTCCATCTCGGCCGCCTTGGCGGGGGCGCGCACCATGCGGTGCCATTCGCGCGCCGCGAACAAGGTCATCAAAACCGTGATGGCGGCGAACAGTTCGGGCCATGGCGAAAGCGCCAGACCGATGGCGACCATGGCCAGGAAGCCGCCGAACAAGACGCGCAACACGCCCTCGCCAACGCCATGCCCGGAATGTTGCTGGCTCACGCTCACGCCACGGCTTCCGAATCCAGCGCGCCAAAGCGGCGTTCGCGGGCGGCGAACTGATTGAGCGCCGCGGTCAGCGCGGCGCGGTCGAAGTCCGGCCACAGCGTGTCGAGGAAAAGCAATTCGGCATAGGCCGATTGCCAGAGCAGGAAGTTCGACAGCCGGTGCTCGCCGCTGGTGCGGATGACCAGATCGGGCGCGGGCAGCGCGCTGGTGAAGAGGCGGGCGGCGAACAGTTCCGGGGTGATGGTTTCCGGATCCAGCCGTCCATCCTTGGCGGCGCGCGCCAGTTCCTGGGCGGCGGCGGCGATCTCTTCCTGCCCGCCATAATCGAAGGCGAAGGTCAGGTTCATGCCGTCATTCCTGGCGGTGCGGCTTTCGGAATCCTGGATCATCTGCTGGATGTCGGTGGCCACCCGGCCGCGATGGCCGATGATGCGCATGCGCACATTGCGCTCGACCAGCTCGTCCATGTCGCTGCGGAAATAGGCGCGGAACAGGCCCATCAGCGCGCCCACTTCTGTCTTGGGCCGTTTCCAATTCTCGCTGGAGAAAGCAAACAGGGTCAGGTTTTCCAGTCCCATGTCGCAGCCCGCGCGAACCGTCTCGCGCACCGCATTCATGCCGGCATAATGGCCGGCCTCGCGCGGCAGATAGCGCTTCTTGGCCCAGCGGCCATTGCCGTCCATGATAATGGCGACATGTTTGGGCAGAGGCGTGGGCAACTCGGGCAAGTCCGTCATACCTGCATGATTTCCTGCTCCTTGGCATGGAGCGCTGCGTCGATGGTCTTGATATGGGCGTCGGTGAGTTTCTGCAGCTCATCGGCCTTGGTGTGCTGCTCGTCCTGGCCGATCTTGTGATCCTTCTCCAGCTTCTTGAGCAGGTCGTTGCCGTCGCGGCGCACGTTGCGCACGGCGACACGGGCGGCCTCGGCATATTTCGCCGCCAGCTTGGAAAGCTCCTTGCGGCGCTCCTGGTTGAGTTCGGGCAGCGGAATGCGCAGCAGCTGACCATCCATTTGCGGGTTCAGTCCCAGACCGGCGTCGCGGATCGCCTTGTCCACCGCCTTGGCCAGGCCCTTGTCCCAGATCTGCACCGTGATCATGCGGGGCTCCGGGGTGGCGATGCTGCCCACCTGGTTGATCGGCACCGCATTGCCATAGGCCTCGACCCGCACGGGATCGAGCAGCGCGGCGCTGGCCCGGCCGGTGCGCAGCCCCCCCAGCTCGCTCTTCAGGGTGGCGATCGCGCCGTTCATGCGGCGGTCGAGTTCATCCTTGCTATAGACGTCAGCCATCCTTCGTCGCTCCAGTCCCGCCTGGGGCCAGATTACCTTAAGACCCCGGCCCTGCTTTATTTTTCTTCGATAATGGTTGCCCGGCCTTCGCCCTTCAGGACCTTGGCCAAACCGCCCGGTTCTGCCAGCGAAAACACCAGGATAGGGATACGATTCTCGCGGGAAAGCGAGATGGCAGCTGCATCCATCACCTGAAGATTTTGGGCTAACACCTCGTGGTAGCTCAGAGAATCATAGCGCTTGGCGTCCGGAACTTTTTTGGGATCGGCGCTGTAAACACCATCCACCTGGGTGGCTTTGAGCAGGGCGTCGCAGCTCATTTCCGCCGCCCTGAGGGCCGCCGCCGTGTCGGTGGTGAAAAAGGGATTGCCGGTGCCCGCCCCGAAGATCACCACCCGGCCCTTTTCCATATGCCGGGCCGCCCGGCGGCGGATATAGGGCTCGCAGACATTGTTCATGGCGATGGCCGACTGGACCCGGCAGGGCAGCCCTACCCGCTCCAGCCCGGCCTGCAGCGCCAGGGCGTTCATCACCGTGGCCAGCATGCCCATATAGTCGGCGGTGGAACGGTCGATGCCCTTGGCCGAACCGGCCAGGCCGCGAAAGATATTGCCGCCGCCCACCACCATGCAGATCTGGGTGCCGCCGGAATGGGCTTCCTTCACATCCCGGGCGATGCGGTCGATGACATCGATATCGACGCCGAACTGGCCGGACCCCATCAACGCCTCGCCGGAAACCTTGAGCAGTATCCGGCGGAATTTCGGCGCTGTTGGCATCGACCAATCTCCTTCTAAGGCTACGTCCTTTATCGCTTAGCGGCCGCCGGCCATCTGGGCGACTTCGTCGGCAAAGTCGGCTTCGACCTTCTCGATGCCCTCGCCCACCTTGAAGCGGACAAAGCCTTCGATCTCGACCGGGGCGCCCAGATCCTTGGACGCCTTCTCCAGCAGCTTGGCGATCGGCGTCTCGCCGTCGAGCATGTAGACCTGCTGCATCAGCACTACTTCTTCGTAGTACTTGCGCATACGGCCTTCCATCATCTTCTCGACCACCGCTTCCGGCTTGCCGGACTGCAGGGCGATATCCTTCTGGACATTGTATTCGCGCTCGACCACAGCCTTGTCGAGATGCTCACGGGTCAGCGCCAGCGGCGAAGCGGCGGCGACATGCATGGCGATCTGCTTGGCCAGCACGCCCAGCTTCTCCTTGTCGGCGGTGGACTTCAGGGCCACCAGCACGCCGATATTGCCCAGTTCGGGCGACGAAGCGTTATGGACATAAGCGGCCACCGCGCCGGGATTGACGCTGATGGCGGCGGCGCGGCGCACGCTCATATTCTCGCCGATCTTGGCGACCAGCTCGGTCAGGGTCTGCTGCACGCTGGACGAACCCATGGGGGCGGCCAGCAGCTTCTCCAGATTGCCGCCTTCTTTCAGGGCGAGCTTGGAGGCGTCCTTCACAAAGGCCTTGAACTCGTCATTCTTGGCGACGAAGTCGGTTTCGGCATTCACTTCCAGCAGCACGCCGGTATTGGCGTCGACCGCCACACCCACCAGGCCTTCGGCGGCGGCGCGGCCGGCCTTTTTGGCGGCCTTGGAAATGCCCTTCTTGCGCAGCCAGTCGATGGCGGCTTCCATGTCGCCATTGGTCTCGTTCAACGCGTTCTTACAGTCCATCATGCCCGCACCGGTCTTATCGCGCAGGTCCTTCACCATGGTGGCGGTGATATTGGCCATGTCAGTCTCCATCTGTGCCGAGGCACGCCCATTTGAGCGCGTTCAGGCGGCAAAATCGTAACGCTTAAGCGGGCTCGCTGACTTGCGCGCCGGTATCTTCGATCTCCGACGCCGCGCCCAGGTCCACACCGGCCGCCGACTGGCTTTCGCCAAGGCCGTCGATCACCGCGCGGGCCGCCAGGTCGCAATAGAGCGCGATGGCGCGGGCGGCATCGTCATTGCCGGGAATCGGGAAAGCGATGCCGTCCGGATTGCTGTTGGAGTCCAGGATGGCCATGACCGGGATGCCCAGCTTGCGGGCTTCGGCGATGGCGATGGATTCCTTGTTGGTGTCGACCACGAACAGCAGGTTGGGCACGCCGCCCATTTCCTTGATGCCGCCCAGGCTGCGTTCCAGCTTGTCCTGCTCGCGCAAGAGGCCCAGCAATTCCTTCTTGGTCAGACCGGAATGTTCCGCGCCCGACAGTGTCTCCTCGATGGAGCGGAGGCGGCGGATGGAGTGCGAAATGGTCTGCCAGTTGGTGAGCGTGCCGCCTAGCCAGCGGTGATTGACGTAATACTGGGCGCAGCGCTTGGCGGCGGCGGCGATCGGCTCGCTGGCCTGGCGCTTGGTGCCGACAAAGAGAATGCGTCCGCCGCCGGCGGCGACTTCGCGCAAGGTCACCAGGGCGCGGTGCAGCAGCGGCACGGTCTGGGTGAGGTCGAGAATATGGATGTCGTTGCGCTGGCCATAAATGTAATTGGCCATCTTCGGATTCCAGCGCTGCTGGCGATGACCGAAGTGAGCGCCCGCCTCGAGCAGTTGGCGCATGGAAAATTCTGGCAAAGCCATGGATCAGTCTCCTTTACCGGTTGGCCAGACGCGCGGGTTATCCCCTTATGGAGACACCGGACGGCGACACTGGAACACCCAGCGAAAGCCACCCGCGCGTGCGAGATGGCGGGGCTTATAGGGGAGGACTTGCCCCTAAATCAAGGTGTTTTCAGGGGTTTTTCGTCCCCAAAGCCACGGAAAAAGGCCCAAATCAGGCCCAAAAGCAGCAAGGGGGTTACCAGACCCAGGGGCATGACCTTGGGTGGGTTGAAAATCGGGGCGGTCCAGGCCGCCAGGGGCAGCATCAGGATCAGGGGGCGGGAACTTTCGGGCAGGCTCCTGAGATAGATCAGCCCGGCCACCGCCAGCATCAACAGGTCGTAATTGGAGACATGGGGCGATGCCAGGAGGGTGGCGCAAAACAGGACCGCCAGCCGCGCCGGATGGCCAAGGCGGAAGGCGCGCCACACTGCGGCCATGGCCGCCAGCACGGCCAAGCCTTGCGCCACATTCGCCAGCCAGCGCGGCGCGCCCAGCAGCGTCACACAGGTGGAGACACTCTCATCCCAGCTATGGCCCCAGTCGGTCGCGTTCACGCCGGCGACTTGCTGGGGATGCAGATAGACATGGATCCAATCCAGCCACAGGCCGGGCCCGAACAAGGCGGCGCTGATCAGAAACAGTAGGGCGATGCTCGCCGCCATACCGGTCAACGCCCTCACCTGCTTTTCCGCGATCAAGGCCAGCGGCAGCAGCGGAAAAAATTGCGGCTTGAAGATCACCAGCCCCAGCAGCGCGCCCGCCGCAAACGGCCTGTTCTTCAACAGCGCGATGCCGCCCAGGATCAGTGCCGTCACCAGCACGGCATTGCTGCCGGCGATGACATTGTTGGACGCGGCGGGCGCCAGGAACGCGCCGATCAAAAAGAAAAGATAGGATTTTCCGGGCGCGAACTTGCGCAAAGCCACCGCCAGAGCCGCGAACTGCGCCAACTGACTGAGCAGCAGCGACAGCGCCACCGGCAGTTTGGCGAAAGGCAGGACCAGCAGCAGAAACACCGGCGGATAGGGAAAAAGCGGAAAAGGCAGCGGCTGCGACAGCCAATCGGCGAACTGGCTGTTGGTGGCTTGTGTGATCCAGGCCTGATCGTAGATATGCCCCAGCTCGCCGGTGAAAAAGGCACGCGCCGCGGCCTGGAAAATCAACCAATCCGCGCCCAGGGCATTAAAGCGCGGCCCGATCACCCCGTCATGGCCGCTTGCGGTGGCCACCACCAGGGCCCAACCATAAAGGCCGAACAGCAGCGCTACGGCGGCAAGCGGCCAATGGCGTTTGAGAATGGGCGAATCCATGCCGCATTATCGCAGGCAACGCTTTCCGTTACATACCCCGCCATGACCCGCAAAAGCCCGATCCGTCCCATCATCCGCGAACTTGAACCGTCCGGCATCAGCAAGGTGACGGCGCTGGGCCTGGGCAATCCCGATATCCTGCCGCTGTGGTTCGGCGAGACCGATCTGGTGACGCCACCCTTTATCCGCCAGGCCGCCATCCAGGCGCTGGAAGACGGCCGCACTTTTTACACCAATGCCCGCGGCATCCAGCCCTTGCGCGAGGCGATCCGCGATTTCCACAAGCGCACCGTCGGGGCGGACATTGCGCTGGAACGCATCACCGTTCCCGGCGCCGCCATGCTGGCGGTGGTCAGTGCCCTGCAGATGTGCTGCGAGGGCGGCGACAATGTGGTGATCGTCTCGCCGATCTGGCCCAATATTTTCCAGGCCACGAAAGTCGTCGGCGCCGAGCCGCGATTGGTCCGGCTGGAGGAAGACTGGAACACGGGCCGCTGGCGGCTGGACCTGAACCGGCTGTTCGATGCCTGCGATGCGCGCACCAAGGCGATGTTCCTGGCCTCGCCCGGCAATCCCACCGGCTGGATGCTGAAGGCGGATGAGCAAAAACAAATTCTGGATTTCTGCCGCGCGCGCGGCATCGCCATCCTGACTGATGAAGTTTACGGCACTCTGATCTATGACGGCGCGGCGCACGCGCCCTCTTTCCTGTCCATCGCCGACGAGGAAGACGCGGTGTTCGCGATCAACAGCTTTTCCAAGCCCTGGGCGATGACCGGCTGGCGCATCGGCTGGCTCACCCATCCCAAAAGCGTGGAAGGCGCTGCCGCCGCCATGGCCCAATGCAACAACACGGGCTCGACCCACTTCGCCCAGTATGGCGCGCTGGCCGCCTTGTCGGCGGAGGGTGATGCCTTCCGCGCCACTTTGCTGGACCGTTGCCGGCAGGGGCGTGATGTGGTGCAGGCCTGGATTGAAAAGCAGAACCGGGTGCGCTGGTTCAAGCCCGATGGCGCCTTTTACGGCTTCCTGCATGTCGACGGCTTGAAGGACAGTCTGGGTTTCTGCCAGCGCATGGTGAAGGACGATAAGGTCGGGGTGTCGCCCGGCTGGGCCTTCAGCCTGGGCGATGGGCGCGACGATTCCTATCTGCGCATCTGCTTTGCGCAAGACTCTGCGCGGCTGGAACAGGCTTTGGACCGCCTCGAAGGCGCCATCCGAAAGCTATAAAACCGCGCGAGGGATTTTGCGACGTGAGCAGGAGCGCCGAGCGACGTGTACAAGACGTACACAAGCGAAGGCGCGACGAACTCACGACGCAAAAGAACCGCGCGGTCAGGTGGTCAGGTTTTCGTCCACGAATAATTCCGCAAACTGCTGAGCAGCGAGGGCGGGGACATTCTTGGCCTGGGCGAGTGCGAGATTCTGGGTCCACAAATCCCGGATCTGTTGCGGCATGTCCTTGGGCATGCGAACCGCCGCCTCGATCGCGCCATCCCAGGTGCCATCGCCGCCATAGATGGTTTGCAGCTTGGGCGCCAGCTTGGCCAGGGTTTCCTCTTCCAGCGCGGGCAATTCACCCAGCGCCTTGAGGACATAAAGCTCCAGCAGTCTCAGCAGCGGCTTGCCGTCATAACGGGAATTGTCGCTCATACGGCCTCCACACTTGCCACACCGGGGAGCGCGGCAACTCTGTTGCGCAAGGTCGCGTTCACCGCGATGCGTTTTTTAAGCTCAATCTCCACTTCCTCGCCGGACCCGCCCGGCACCACGATATTCACCAGGCCTTTTCCGGCTTGCGACAGTTCGGCATAGAGCGCGCCCAGTGAGGCGGTATCCGACAGGCGCACCACCATCCCCTCGCCGGCCTGGGCCGCCGCCGCATCCAGATCGATGATCGAGGCGGCGCGCAGTTTCAGCTCATCGCCGTCCCATTCCGCGCTGGCGGTGATCAGCAGCGACTTGCCCGCTTCCAACAGCGGGCGGCTGGCCGCCAGCACTTCGGGGAACAGCATCACTTCGAACATGCCGGTGGGATCGGAGAAGGAGACAAAGGCATACATCTGCTCGCTGCGGCCGCGCCGCTCGCTCTTTTTGATCAGAGTGCCGGCGATCTTGGCCTTGAAGCCGCCACGGCGGCGGTCTTCCAGCAGCGCCGAATAGGTCGCCGCGCCCAGCCGTTTCAGCGCCGGGCCGTAAGAGTCCAGCGGATGACCGGAGAGATAAAAACCCATGGCGGAAAATTCCTCGCCCAGCCGCTCATGCACCGGCCAGTCGGGCATGGCTGACAGACGAATGTCCTCGGCAGCCCCGCCGTCACCGCCAAACATCGAGACCTGTCCGCTTTCGCGCTCGCGCTGCGCCGCCTGCGCCCCGCCCAGGATGCGGTCGGAATTTTCCACCACCTGACGGCGGTTGGGATTGAGACTGTCGAACGCCCCTGCCCGCGCCAGATTTTCAAAGGCGCGCTTGTTGACCAGGCGCGGATCGACCCGCCGCGCAAAATCCGACAGGGATTTGAACTTGCCGCCGGTCTGGCGGACTTCCACCACATGATCCATCGCCTGGCGGCCCACGCCCTTCACCGCCGCAAGGGCATAGAAAACAGTATTGGCCTCGGCATCGCAGCTGAACACCGCTTCGCTGCGGTTGATGTCGGGCGGCGAAACCTTCACCCCCAGCCGCTGCGCTTCCTGGCGGAAAATATTGAGCCGGTCGGTATTGCCGATATCCAGGGTCATGGACGCGGCCAGGAATTCGACGGGATAATTGGTCTTGAGATAGGCGGTCTGATAGGCGACCTGGGCATAAGCGGCGGCATGGCCCTTGTTGAAACCGTAACCGGCGAATTTTTCCGCCTGTTCGAAGATGGTTTCGGCCACCTGCTTTGCGATGCCGCGTTCGGCGGCGCCCTTCATGAATTTTTCCCGCTGGGGAATCATCTCCGCCGGGATTTTCTTGCCCATGGCGCGGCGCAGAATGTCGGCCTCACCCATGGTGTAACCGGCAAGTTCGCGGGCGATGCGCATGACATCGTCCTGATAGGTCATCACGCCATAGGATTCCTTCAGGATCGGTTCCATGGCGGGATGGAGATACTCCACCTGCTCCTTGCCGTTCTTGCGCGCGATATAGGTGGGAATGGAATCCATCGGACCCGGCCGGTACAGCGCCACCAGCGCCACCAAGTCATTAATGTGGTTGGGCTTCATCTTGCGCAGCAGGTCGCGCATGCCGGCGCCTTCCATCTGGAACACGCCCACACTGTCGCCATGGCTGAGCATTTCAAACGTGCTCACATCGTCGAAATCGATGGTCTGGGTGTGAAGCGCAATGCCGCGTTTCTTGAGCAGCTCTTCGGCCTTGGCGATCACGGTGAGGGTCTTAAGGCCCAGAAAGTCGAACTTCACCAGCCCGGCTTTTTCGGCATCCTCATAGTCGAACTGGGTCACCGGCATGTCGGAGCGCGGATCGCGATACAGCGGCAGGATTTCATCCAAAGGCCGGTCGCCGATCACCACACCGGCGGGATGGGTCGAGGCATGGCGATAGAGGCCTTCGATTTTTTCGGTGATCTCGAACAGGCGCTGGGCAATGGGCTCGGCCTCGGCGATCTGCTGCAGGCGCGGCTCGCTGTCCAACGCTTCGCGCAGGGAAATGCTTTTGCCCGGCGGATTGGGGATCAGCTTGGCGATACGGTCGACCAGGCCCAGCGGCATCTGCAGCACCCGTCCGGCATCGCGCACCGCGGCGCGCGCTTGCAAGGAACCCAGCGCGATGATCTGCGCCACCCGGTCGGCGCCGTATTTGTCGCGGACATAGCGCACCACTTCGTCGCGCCGCTCCTGGCAGAAATCGATATCGAAGTCCGGCATGGAGAGGCGTTCGGGATTGAGGAAGCGCTCGAAGAACAGGCCGAAGCGCAAAGGGTCCAGGTTGGTGATGTCCAGCGCCCAGGCCACCAGCGAAGAAGCGCCGGAGCCGCGCACGCCGACCGGAATGCCGCGCGACCGCGTCCATTTCATAAAGTCCGACACGATCAGGAAGTAGCCGGGAAAACCCATGCGGTTGATGATGCCCAGCTCATAGGCCAGCCGTTCGTCATAGACCGAGCGTTCCGCCGCCAGCTTGGCGCCCGACAGGCGCCGCGCCAGGCCTTCCTCGGCCTGGGTTTTCAATTCCGCTTCCGCCGACTTGCCGGACTCCGGCACGAACACCGGCAGGATGGGCTTGCGCTTGCCGGGCTTGAAGGCGCACCGGCGCGCGATCTCGATGGTGTTCTCGATCGCCTCGGGCAGATCGGCGAACTGCGCCTGCATTTCCGTCGCGGTCTTGAACCGGTGCTCGCGGGTCAGGCGGCGGCGGTCGTCCTGGCTGACGAATTGGCCGTCGGCGATGCAGAGCAGCGCGTCATGGGCCTCATACATATTGGCCTTGCCGAAATGCACGTCATTGGTGGCGACGATCGGCAGCTTGTTGGCATAGGCCATATCGAGCAGCGCATCCTCGGTGGCGCGCTCCTCCGCCAAGCCGTGGCGCTGAATTTCGACATAAAGCCTATTGGGGAAGGCCGCAGCCAGACGTTTCAAAACCGCCTCGGCGGCGTCGCGCTGGCCATCCAGCAAAAGCTGGTTGATCACCCCGCCCGGTCCGCCGGTCAGGGCGATCAAGCCTTCGGCATGGGCGAACAGTTTATCCGCCTTCACATGCGCCCAGTCGCCCGCCTCCACATCCAGATAGGCGGACGACAAAAGTTTGGTGATATTCTGATAGCCGGCCTCGTTCTGCACCAGCAGCGGCAGATGCGGCGGCTTTTTGCGCGAACCGGTTTGCAGCGGACTTCGGGGCGCGAACTCCACCGACAGGACCGCGCCCACGATGGGCTGAATGCCGGCCTTGGCCAGGGTGTCGGCAATCTCATAGACGCCGAACAGATTGTTGGTGTCGGTGACCGCCGCCGCCGGGGTTCCGGCATAGCGCGCCAGCTCCGCCAGTTCCTTGGGCCTGACCGCGCCTTCCAGCAGCGAATAGGCGCTCTTGACGCGCAGATGGACAAAGGAGGCCATGAGGAATTTTCCGAAACCAGATCAGGCGCGCACTATCGCCTGCCCTGACCTCGATTTGGGCTCGGATATGGGGACCGCTCGCCCCCTATCCACAGCAACCGTCCCTTAGACGGGAAGATGGCTCAGAGCGGCTTGGGCGCCATTGGCCAGGACAAAGGCCCACACCATGAAAAGCACCAAACCCGCACCCGCCGCCGCATCCTTGGCCCAAAGCATGTCGATCTCCCTCTGTTGGATTTCGTTCTACTTTGGTTCTTGTTTGAGCGCAAGAACAAAACATGACCGTTCGAAAATGAAACGTTTTGCTAACCATGAAAAAACAGGAACAAAGCGGGTTTTTCCAGGAAAACCGCGGCTTTATTGAGGCTGGCGGCCTTCGACCAGCCGGCCCTGCTGGAGCATCAAAACCCGATCCATGCGGTGCGCCAGCTCCAGATTATGGGTGGCAATCAGGGCCGCCAGGCCTTGGGCCCGGGTGATCTCGATCAGGGCGTCGAACACCCCGCCCGAGGTCTTGGGATCCAGATTGCCGGTGGGCTCGTCGGCCAAAAGCAGGCGCGGCCGGTTGGCCAGGGCCCGGGCGATGGCGACCCGCTGCTGCTCGCCGCCCGACAATTGTGGGGGACGATGGGTGAGCCTTTGTCCCAATCCCAATGTCTCCAGCAGCCGCGTGGCTTCCTTGGCCGCTTCGGCCTTGGCACGTCCGGCGATCATCTGGGGCAGGACCACATTCTCCAGGGCATCGAATTCGGGCAGCAGATGATGCGCCTGATAGACGAAGCCCAAGCGGTCGCGGCGGATGGCGGTACGCTCGGCATCGGGCAAGCCGCTTGTCGCCGTGCCTTCGATAATGATCTCGCCGCTGGTGGGCGCTTCCAACAGACCGGCGATATGCAGCAGCGAGGATTTGCCCGAGCCGCTGGGACCGACCAGGGCCACGATCTCGCCCGTCTTGATGGCAAGACTGAGATCGCTGAACACTTCCAGCTGGCCCTCACCCTCCTTGTAGCGGCGGGTGATATTTTCCAGTCGCAAGACCTCACTCATAGCGCAGCGCCTCAACCGGATCGAGCCGCGCCGCCCGCCATGACGGATAGAGCGTCGCCAGGAATGCCAGGACCAGAGCCATGAGCACCACACCCGTCACTTCCATCGGATCGACGGTCGCCGGCATCTTGGCCAGGAAATAAACCGTGTCGTCGAACAATGGCGTGCCGGTCAGGCTCTGCAGCACCTGGCGGATGCTTTCGATATTGGCGCAGAACACCACGCCCAGCACCAAGCCGATAAAGGTGCCGGTCACCCCCACGCTCATACCGGCGATCAAAAACACCCGCATCACGGCGCCGCGCGTCGCCCCCATGGTGCGCAGGATGGCGATGGCGCGCGACTTGTCCTTCACCAGCATGATCAGGCCCGACACGATGTTGAGCGCCGCCACCAGGATGATCAACGACAGGATCAGGGCCATCACATTGCGTTGGACCTGCACGAATTCGAAATAGTCGGTGTTGATATCCTGCCAGGGCACGGCGCGGGTTTGCGGCCCCGCCGCCTTGAGCAAGTCCGGCAGCATTTCCAAATCGGCCTCCGGGTCGGCGACCATCACCTCAAGGCCGCTTACCGTATCGCCGAAATTGAAATAGGCCTGCGCCTCGTCCAGCGGCATGAAGATATAGTTGCTGTCGTAGAGCGTGTTGCCCACGCGGAACAGGCTGATCACATGATAGGGCTTGACCCGGGGCGTGGTGCCGAAGGGCGTGACATTGCCCTTGGGCGCGATCAGGGTGATCTCGCCATCGACCGGCACGTGCAGCTTGTTGGCCAGGCCGGAACCCACAATCACCACATCGTCGCGGCCGAAAAGATCGAGAGCCCCGGCACGCAGCTTGTCCGCCACCAGCGGATTCTTGGCCAGATCCTCGCGGCGGATGCCGCGCACCACCACGCCGCTATTGTCGCCGTCCTTGCTGGCCATCACCTGGCCGTCCACCACCGGGGTTACGCGCACCACCCCGGGCACGGCGCGAATGCGTCCCGCCACCGCGTCGAAATTGGGCAAGGTGCCGATCTCGGCCTGGATGGTGACATGGCCCGACAGGCCCAGAATGCTCTTGAGCAGCTCGACCTTGAAGCCGTTCATCACGCTCATCACGATGATCAGGGTGGCGACCCCCAGCGCGATCCCGATCAGCGAAAAGAGCGAGATGACGGAAATGAAACTTTCCCGCCGCTTGGCGCGCAGATAGCGGCCGGCGATCATCCATTCAAAGGGCGCGAAAACACCCGTATTTTTAGGGGCCGATTCAGGCATGCGGCCACCCTAGAGCAAGTTGGAGCCGGATGACATTTTCCAGGCGCAGGATTTCACTCATAGCGCAGCGCCTCGACCGGATCGAGCCGCGCCGCCTGCCAGGACGGATAAAGCGTCGCCAGGAACGTCAAAGCCAGCGCCATGATCACCACGCCGGTCACTTCCATCGGGTCCACGGCGACAGGCATGCGGACCAGGAAAGACACCGTGTTGCCGAACAAGGGCGTTCCGGCCAGGTGCTGCAAACCCTCGCGGATACTTTGGATATTGACGCAGAACGCAAGTCCCAACACAAAACCCAGCAGTGTTCCCGTCACGCCCACGCTCATGCCCGCGATGAGGAAAACCCGCATCACCGCGCCGCGTGTGGCGCCCATGGTGCGCAGGATGGCGATGTCCGGCGACTTGTCCTTCACCAGCATGATCAGGCCGGAGACGATATTCAACGCCGCCACCAGGACGATCAGCGACAGGATCAGGAACATCACATTGCGCTCGATCTGCACAACTTGGAAGAATTCGCTGTTGGTTTCCTGCCAGGACACGGCGCGGGTCTTCGGCCCCGCCGCCTTGGTCAGTGCCGGCAGCATCGCCAGATTGGCGTTGGGGTCGGTGAACATCACCTCGATGCCGCTGACGGTTCGATCATAATTGAAATAGAGCTGGGCCTCGCTCAGCGGCATGAAGATGTAACTGTTGTCGTAAAGCGAGTTGCCCACCCGGAACAGGCTGATCACGTGATAGGTCTTGACCCGCGGCGCGGTACCGAAGGATCTGATATTGCCCTTGGGCGAGATCAGGGTGATCTCGCCATCGACCGGCACGCGCAATCTATTGGCCAGGCCAGAACCCAGGATCACCACATCGTCGCGGTCGAAATGGGTGAGCGCCCCGGCGCGCAGCTTGCCGGCCACCAGCGGATTCTTGGCCAAATCCTCGGCGCGGATGCCGCGTACCACCACGCCGGTATTGGCATTGTCCTTGGTGGCCATCACCTGGCCGTCCACCACGGGTGTGGCGCGCACCACCCCGGGCACGGCGCGAATGCGCCCCGCCACAGCGTCGTAATTGGACAAGGCTCCGGCTTCCGCCTGGATGGTGACATGGCCCGACAGGCCCAGAATGCTTTTCAGCAGTTCCGCCCGGAAGCCGTTCATCACACTCATCACAATGATCAGTGCGGAGACCCCGATCATGATCCCAAGCAAGGAGAGTATGGAGATCACGGAAACCACGCTCTCCTTGCGCTTGGCGCGCAGGTAGCGGCCGGCGATCATCCATTCAAAGGGCGCAAAAACACCCGTGCTTTTAGGGGCTGATTCAGGCATGCGGCCACCGTAAGGGGGCCTTGCGGGCCCGGCAATCGCAAAGCCTTGCACCCATCTGCCGCTGGCCCCATACCCCTGTCATGGTTCCCGCCCCCAGCGATTCCTTTACCCGCGCCCAGCGGATCGAGCTGATCGCCCTGTTCGGGGTGCTGACGGTCTTTATTCCCATCGGCATCGATCTCTATTTGCCTGCCCTGCCCACCATCGCGCGGGAGTTCGACGAGCCGATTTCGGCCATCGAACATTCCCTGGCGGCGTTCTTTCTGGGCCTGGCGATCGGCCAGGCCATGGTCGGCCCCCTTTCCGACCGGTTCGGCCGGCGCGGGCCGATCCTGATCGGGCTGGCACTTTACATTTTGGGCGCGACCGGCTGCGCCCTGTCGCAGGACACCCTGACCCTCAACATCGCACGCTTTGTCGAAGCCATGGGCGGCTGCGCTCCCACGGTTCTGGCGCGCGCCTGTGTGCGCGATCTTTTCCCTCCCGATCAGGCGGCGCGCATCTTCGCCCAGATGCTGCTGATCCTGTCGGTGTCGCCTTTGTTCGCGCCCTTTGTCGGCGGCCTGCTGCTGCCCATCACCGGCTGGCGCAGTCTGTTCTGGCTGCAAGGTGGCGCGGCGCTGCTGGCCTGGGGCTTTGTCTGGAAAATGTTGCCGGAAAGTCATCCCGGCTCCGACCGCAGGCTGCATCCCCTGCATGTGCTGAAGGACTATCGGGCGATCGCGCGCGACCGGCGCTTTTACCGTTTCATCATACCGGCCACCCTGACCGGCGCCGGCCTGTACGTCTTTCTCACCGGCTGGCCGCATGTGGTGATCGACATCTTCGGTGTGCGCCCGGAATATTTCGGTTTCACCTTTGTGCTGAACGGCATCGGATTGATCCTGTTCAGCCAGGCCAGCGCGCGCTGGCTGAAACACCGGCCGGCCGAGCCCTTGTTCCATATCTTGCTGCTGACCAATGCCGTGGCGGGTTCGCTGCTGCTGGTGTTCAACACTTTGGGCTGGGGCGGCTTGTACGGGCTGGTGCCCTGGATCTTCATCTATTGCTCCCTGATCGGCTCGATCAACGCCACCGCCACCGGGCTGACCTTGCGCGATTTCGGACATGCCGCGGGCATGGCCTCGGCCTTGATCGGCATTTTCCTTTATGGCGGCGGTACCCTGGCCTCCATGGCCATGGGCTCCTTCGTCACCCCCGCCACCCCGCTTCCCTTGGCCGGACTGATGGCGGTTTTCGGGCTTTGCGGTGTGGTGACTTATCTGCTGTTCAGGCCCCGCCAGCCGGGCTAATAAGCCTCAACTTTTCCGGAGCATCCCATGCAGCGCGCCCTCGACATCAACCGCAGCCGGTTCGCCGACTGGTACCAGGCGGTGGTGCGCGACGCCGATATGGCCGAGACCTCGCCGGTGCGGGGCGCCATGGTGATCAAGCCCTGGGGCTATGGGGTGTGGGAGCAGATCCAGCAGGAGCTGGACCGCCGCATCAAATCGACCGGCCACGACAATTGCTATTTTCCCATGTTCATCCCGCTCTCCTTCATCGCCAAGGAGGCCGAGCATGTCGAAGGCTTCGCCAAGGAAATGGCGGTGGTCACCCATCACCGGCTCAAGGCCATCGACGGCAAGTTGCAGCCCGATCCCGACGCCAAGCTGGAAGAGCCGCTGGTGGTGCGCCCCACCAGCGAGACCATCATCGGCGACGCCTTTGCGCGCTGGATCAAGAGTCATCGCGACCTGCCGCTGTTGATCAACCAATGGGCCAATGTGGTGCGCTGGGAAATGCGCCCGCGCCTGTTTCTGCGCACCACCGAATTCCTCTGGCAGGAGGGCCATACCGCCCACGCCTCGGTCGAGGATGCGGTCGACGAGACGTTGAAGATGCTGGAAGTCTATCGCAGCTTCGCGGAAGACTATTTGGCGATGCCGGTGATCGCAGGCGAGAAGCCGGAGAATGAACGCTTCCCCGGCGCGGTGAACACCTATTCCATCGAAGCCATGATGCAGGACGGCAAGGCGCTGCAGGCCGGCACCTCGCATTTCCTGGGCACCCATTTCGCCGAGGCGCAGAATATCCGTTTCCAGAACGATGCCGCCGGCATGGAATTCTGCAACACCACCAGTTGGGGCGTTTCCACCCGGCTGATCGGCGGGGTGATCATGACCCATGGCGATGACGATGGCTTGCGGCTGCCGCCCGCCATCGCGCCCAAGCAGATCGTGGTGGTGCCCATGCTGCGCGACAAGCCGGAAGACGCCGACGTGCTGAAATATTGCGAGGATTTGGTGGCGATGCTGAACAAGGAACGCGCCTTCGGCCAGCCCTTGCGCGCCCATCTGGACACCAAGAAAATCAAGTCGGCGGAAAAGCGCTGGAACTGGGTGCGGCGCGGCGCCCCCATCATCATCGAGATCGGGCCGCGCGATGCGGCGGGCGGCGTGGTGACCTATATGCGGCGGGACAATCTGCGCGACGGCGACAAGGTCAAATCCATCGCCAAGCCCAGGCAGGATTTTCTGGAAAATGCGGTGCAGCTCCTGGCCGAAATCCAGGCCGGGCTTTATGCCGAGGCCAAGGCGCGGCTGGATCAAAGCATCGTGCGCGGTGCAAAATGCTTCTCCGATATTGAGAAGTATTTCGAGGGCGACGAAGATAACTTCAAAGGTTGGATGCTCGTCTCGTGGTGCAAGCCAACAGGTTCAGATCCCTGGCTTGATGGAATCGACGCCAAGTTGAAAGCGATGAAACTTACGATTCGCAATGCACCGCTCAATCAGCCTAAAGAATTCGATGATTGTGTGTTCACCGGAAAACCCGGCGTGGAAGAAATCCTGATCGGGCGGGCTTACTAGCGCCGGCGCGGCCGGTAGGGCTCGCAAGCGATACCGTCGCCGTCCGCATCCAGCCAAGGCGCATAGCCGGGCTCGCCAATACGGATCGGCGCCGCGCCGGCCGCTCGCGCTGCGGCGCAATTGCGGTAATAAACGCCGATTGAAGTGCTTTCGGCGGCCGTCTCATCCGACCATGACGCCTGACGCGCCGGTAGGTCGTTGGGCAGGAACGGCGCTGGGGTCCATTCCGCTTTGACGGTTGCCACAGCCTCTCTCAGCGTATCCATCGGCACGAAAGGGCTCAGCAGAAATGCCGCGAAGGCGGCCAGGAAAGTGAAGCAGGCGGCGAAGCCGTTGGCGCGCAGGCCCTTGGAGAATTTCTTCCACCGCGATCTGCGTTCAACGCGCGGCGTGACTGCGGCAAGTATTTTTCTGAGTGATACGAACTGCCCTTCGGGGTCGCGCCCGTCCTGGACGATCAGATTGTTCTGTGGCTGCGTCAATTAGAACTGGCTGAAAGCCGCGTACAAAACCAAAAGCGCGGCAGTGATGCTGAGAAGCGGACCCATCACCGAGCGCTTGCGCGGATGGAAAATCCATTTCTTCGGACGAATGGGTTCGTCGTCGTAAAGTGTCCAGCTGTCCTGAAACATCGTGTCCCCTAACCCGGTCCCAAAACCCGATTTGTATGTAAGAAGGTTAGGAGCGAACCTCTTACCGCCCTTTTAATGGAACCTAAGAAAGTTAGGGGTAATTGTGTTTGATCCCCAGCGCCGTCAGCGTCCCGGATCGATACAAGGCGGCGGGTTGAGCAGCGCCTCCAGCTTGCGCCCGTCCAGGCTGACGTAAGCGCTGTCACCATTTATCGCATTGGGACCAGCACGGCGGCCGCGTTGGTTAGCACGGTTGTTACCAAGCGGAATTGCAACCCCATCGGGCAGAGGCACGCGGCCGGCCGCGACGTCGGCGGGAATGACCGGCTGGCCATTGGCATCAGTCCCGGCGTCATAATCCACGGCCGCGGCGCAGGGCGTGGTGGGACCGCCGTCCAGCAAGGGATCAGGCCTGGAAGGTCCGGTGATGGTCCCAGTGCTGGGCGCTGCCAGGACCGGCTGCCCGGCCGCCAAAAACAGGGCCGCCCCCGCCAGGAGGGCTGTCCGCCACACGAAATTAAATTGCTTGTTGTGCACTGCAATAATTCCAATTATGTCGTGACAGGCCATCAAAATCACTCTATCAAGCAAACCCATAAAAGAACGTGACCGCGCTAGAACGGCCAAGTTCGGGGAGAAAATTAGAAGCCGGAGCCAAAAGCTCCGGCTTTTTATTTTGGGGCTTCAGGCACCGCGGCTCACAGCTCCAGCCAGCCAAAGCCGATGGCGGCGTAGAAGATCACCCACACCACCGCCGCAATCGCGCCGGCGATCAGGGCCTTCTTCTTCAGCTGCGGATTGAGCGGTGCCCCGCTTTCCGGATCGCGCTCGCTGCCCAGCCCCACCGGCAACAGGCAGAACAGGCAGAGGAACCACAGCACCGCATAAGCGCTGAACAGCACGACATAATGCAGGCCGTCCGCCAGGGTCATCGCCGCCTCATATTTCGTTCACCAGCACCCGGGTGATGGGCTTCTTGCCCCAGGCATCATGCGCGGCGCGGCGTGCGGCCTTGCGCACATTCTCGGCCAGATCGTCGATATCGCTGCGCTTGTTGCCGTCGATGGTTGCTTCCACCGCCTTGAGCACCGCTTCTTCCACCGGTTCCGGTATGCCTTCGCCCAGCACCGTCGGCGGGGCGGCGATACGGCCCTTATGGTCCACCACCAGGGACACGACCAGCAAACCGGCAAAAGCCATGGCGCGGCGGTCCTTGGCCAGGCCGGCGCCTTCCCCCACCAGCACCCGCCCATCCATATGGACGCGGCCCGAAGGCACTTCATCGATCAACACGGGGCGGCCCGGCGCCAGGCGGAACAACTGGCCGTTCTCCGGCACCATCGCCTGGGGCACCTGAAGCTGGCGCGCCAGTTCGGCATGCGCCACCTGATGGCGCATCTCGCCATGCACCGGCAGCGCCAGTTTGGGCCGGATCCAGCGATACATCTGGGACAGCTCGTCACGGCAGGGATGGCCGCTGACATGCACATGGTGATCGTCCACCGTCAAAAGCGCGATGCCGCGCGCCGCCAGCTTGTTCTGGATATCGGCGATGGCCAGTTCGTTGCCGGGAATGACCCGGCTGGAAAAGATCACCGTATCGCCTTCGCGCAATTCCACATTGGGGTGGCTGTCGTCGGCGATGCGCGCCAGCGCGGCGCGCGGCTCGCCCTGGCTGCCGGTGCACAGATACAGGACCTTGTGCGCCGGCAGATCGGCGACTTCGGTTTCGTCCAGCACCGGTGGAAAATCCTTGAGGTAACCGGTCTCGCGCGCGGCGGCGACCATCTTCTGCATCGAGCGGCCCACCAAGGCGACGCGGCGTCCGGCGGATTTCGCGGCACGCGCCACACTGTCCAGCCGCGCCACATTGGAGGCAAAACCGGTCACGGCCACCCTGCCCTTCAAGGTCGCGACCAGTTCGGCCAGTTCCTTGCGCACCGTGGCTTCCGAGCCCGAACTGCCCGGCACCAGGGCATTGGTGGAATCGCAGACCAGCGCCAGCACGCCTTCATCGCCCAGTTTTTCCAGCGCCGCCGTGTCGGTCTCCTCGCCCAGCAGCGGATCGGGATCGATCTTCCAGTCGCCGGTATGGGCCACCACGCCCAAGGGCGTGCGAATGGCCAAAAGATTGGGCTCCAGGATGGAATGGGTGATGGAAATGAAATCCAGCTGGAACGGCCCGAGCGTGAGGCTGCCGCCCACCGGCACTTCTTTGACCTTCACCTTGGAGGCAAGACCCGCCTCGTCCAGCTTGCCGGTGATCAGCCGCGCCGTGAAAGGCGTCGCGTAAACCGGACAGCGCAAGGACGGCCACAAGGGCGCGATGGCGCCGATATGATCCTCATGGGCATGGGTGGCGACGATACCGAGCACATTCTGGCGCTGCTCGGCCAGAAAGCGGATATCGGGCATGATCAGATCCACGCCGGGCGTGTGCCCCTCGCGCCCGAACAGCACGCCGCAATCGACGATGATCCATTGCCGGTCGTTTTCCGGGCCAAAGCCGTAGGCGTTGAAATTCATGCCGATCTCGCCCGATCCGCCCAGGGGCAGAAAGACCAGCTCGTCCTGCGGCGCGCGCTTATGCATTATTTTGCATTGCGGGCGTGGATCAGCATCAGCCCGCGCATGGTGAGGTCGGGATCGATATGGTCGATGGCCGGGATGTCGGGGCGGAACAGATGCGCCAGCCCGCCGGTCGCCACCACCGTCATGGGCTTGGCATATTCGGCCTTGATGCCGTTGATCAGGCCGGTGATCAGTCCGACATAGCCCCAATAGACGCCGGACTGCATGCTGGAGGCGGTGTCGCGCCCGATCACTTTCTGGGCGCGGCTGATGGCGACACGCGGCAGCAGCGCTGCGGCCTGGTGCAGTGCCTCGATGGAGAGATTGGCGCCCGGCGCGATCACGCTGCCGTCAAAGGCGCCGTCTTCGGAGACAATGTCGAAATTGGTGGCGGTGCCGAAATCGACCACAATTACCGCGCCCTTGTAACGCTCATGCGCCGCCACCGTGTTGCACAACCGGTCGGCGCCCACCGTTTCGGGGCGGTCGACCCGGGGCTTGGGACCCAGGTCCAGGGCCGGATCGCCCACCCGCAAGGGTTCTGCCTTCAGATACTTGCGGCACAGATCACGCAAATCGAACAGCACCGCCGGCACGACCGTGGCGATGATGGCGGCGTCGAGATCCTTGAAGGACAGACCTTCCAATTCCAGCAATTGCCCCAGCCAGACGCCATACTCGTCGGCGGTGCGCGACACCTGGGTGACGGCGCGCCATTGGGCGCGGATCTTGTCGCCGTCATAGACGGCGAAGACGATGTTGGTGTTTCCGGCATCGATGGCTAACAGCATGCGAGAATCTTTTCTTTGCTTCGCATTTTTTTATTGGTCGCGCGGCCGGACGGAAAACCGGTTCGCGGGCTAAAGCCCGCTCCCACTTTTCCTGGCCGACGCTCCGCCAACATCAGAAAAACACCTCACCCGCCGCGATTGTCCGCATCCGGCCCTGCTGATTGAGCAGCAGCGCCCCCGAGGCATCGACACCCTCGAACACGCCTTCATGAACCGCATCCGGCAGCCGCGCGCGGATGGATTTTCCCAATCCTCCGGCCCGCGCCAGCCAGGCCGCGCGCACCATTTCAAACCCCTCGCTCATCCAGACATCATACCAATGGGCAAAGCGGGCGGCGAGGACGGTCAGGGCGTCCTGCGATGACGGCACCGCAATGCCCAATTGCGCCAGGGAGGTGGCGGGGAATTCGGTTTGGGGCGGGAAGCTCGCCAGATTGACGCCGATGCCCACCGCCAGCCAGCGGCCCTGCGGCCCCTCGCCGCTTTCCAACAGGATACCGGCCAGCTTCCTGCCATCCGCCAGCACGTCATTGGGCCATTTGACCTGAATGGGAGTTTCGGGCGCGTAATGCTGCGCCATCTCCGCCGCTGCCAGCGCCGCCGCGAAGGACAGTTGTCCGGTCACGGCGGCAGGCGTTTTGGGACGCAGCAGCAAGGTAGCGGCCAGATTGCCCTCACCGCTGTGCCACACCTTGCCCCGGCGGCCGCGCCCGTCGCTCTGGCGCACAGCACTGATCCAAACGGGACCCTGCTCGCCTTTTTCCGCCAGGCGGCGCGCTTCGCTATTGGTGGAATCCAGTTCGTCGAACCGGACCAAGGCGTAGCCGTCGGGCCAGGAGAGGTTCAAGGGATCAGGGAGCGCGCCGCCGCGTCGGCGGCATTGAGCACCGGCGACGCCGCGAAGATGAAGAGCAGCGCCACCGCGCCCGACAGGACCATGATGGCGCGCGAGCCAAGCCGTGCCTCGCCGTCCAGCGCATCGGCCGGTTCGTCGAAGAACATCACCTTCACCAGTTTGAGGTAGTAGACCAGGCCCACGGCGCTGGCGAGCACGCCCCACACGGCGGGCCATACTAACCCCGCCTGCATCGCGGCCAGGAAGACATAGAATTTGGCGAAGAAGCCGGCCAAGGGCGGCAGGCCCGCGAGGCTGAGGAACAGCATGGAGAACAGCACCGCCAGCTTGAGGTCGGTGCGCGCCAGGCCGGCCAGGTCGGAAATGCCTTCCACCGATTTTCCGCCGCGCCGCATCGCCTGGATGCAGGCGAACACCCCAAGATTGGTGGCGACATAGATGGCCAGGTAAATCAGCACGCCGCGCACGCCCAGGCTGGTGCCGGCCGCCAGGCCCAGCAGCGCATAGCCCATATGGCCGATGGAGCTGTAGGCCATCAGGCGCTTGATGTTGGTCTGGCCGATGGCGGCGATGGCGCCCAGCGCCATGCTGAGCACCGAGATGAAGACGATGATCTGGCGCCACTGATGCAACAGGTCCGGGAACGGCGTCAGGATGGCGCGCAGGAACAGGCAGAGCGCCGCGACCTTGGCGGCGGTGGCGAAATAGGCGGTGATCGGTGTGGGCGCGCCTTCATAGACATCGGGTGTCCACATATGGAAGGGCACGGCGGAGACTTTGAAAGCCAGGCCCGCGATCAGGAATACGACGCCGAAGATCACGCCCAGGCCCGCGCCTTGCGCCGTGACCGAGGCGATGGCCGAGAAAGCGGTCGAGCCGGTGAAGCCATAGATCAGCGAAATGCCGTACAGCATCATGCCCGACGACAATGCGCCCAGCACGAAATACTTCAGTCCCGCTTCGGTGGAACGCAGATGGTCACGATTGAAAGACGCCAGCACATAGAGCGCCAGGGATTGCAATTCCAGCCCCATATAGAGCGACAGGTAGTTGGAGGATGACACCATCAGCATCATGCCCAAGGTTGCCAGCAGCATCAGCACAGGCAATTCGAAGCGCGACAGTTTGATGTCGGAGAAGAATTCGTCCGCCAGAAGGATGGAGAAAGCCGAACCGCCCAGGATCAAGAGCTTGGCGAAGCGGGAAAAACCGTCGGCGATGAAAGCGTCATGGAAAGCGGAAGCCTGGGCCGGCTCCATAAGGGTCGCCGCACCGGCCAGCACCAGGCAGATGATGGCGCCCCAGCCGATTTCCGGCGCGCTCTTTTCGCCGCAAACGGCACCGATCAACAGCAGCGCCATCGCGCCCGCCGCCAGGATCAGTTCGGGAAGCATAACCAGAAGATCGGCGTGAAGGGTCATTGGCCGGCTCCCTTCTCAACCGAAGCAACTTTGTGGGTGTGATCGGACGCCAGCGCCGCCTTATTGTCGGTGATCAGCTTGGCCACCGAGGGCGTGGTCACATCCAGAACCGGCTTGGGATAGACGCCCATCAAAATGGTGATCACCACCAGCGGCGCCAGGATGGCGATCTCGCGGGCGGTCAAATCCTCGATCGCCTCCAGCGACGGCTTGACCAGCGCCCCGAAGATGATGCGGCGATAGAGGAACAAGGCATAGGCCGCCGACAGGATCACGCCGGTGGCGCTGAAGATCGCCAGCCAGCTGTTGTGCAGGAAAGCGCCCAGCATGGTGAGGAATTCGCCGATAAAACCGCTGGTGCCCGGCAGGCCGACATTGGCCAGGGTGAAAACCATGAAACAGGCGGCATAAAGCGGCATGCGGTTGACCAGACCGCCATAGGCGGCGATCTCGCGGGTGTGCATCCGGTCATAGACCACGCCGACGCAAAGGAACAACGCGCCCGAGACCACGCCATGGCTCAGCATCTGGAAGATGCCGCCTTCCACGCCCTGATGGGTCAGGGTGAAGATGCCCATGGTGACAAAACCCATATGCGCCACCGAGGAATAGGCGATCAGCTTCTTCATGTCTTCCTGGGCCAGCGCCACCAGCGAGGTGTAGATGATGGCGACGATGCTCATGGTGAAGACCAGCGGCGCGAACAGTTCGGTCGCCGACGGGAACATGGGCAGGGAGAAACGCAGGAAGCCGTAACCGCCCATCTTCAAGAGAATGCCGGCCAGGATTACCGAACCGGCGGTGGGCGCCTCGACATGCGCGTCGGGCAGCCAGGTATGAACCGGCCACATCGGCATCTTGACCGCGAAGCTGGCGAAGAAGGCCAGCCATAGCCAGGTCTGCATGCCCGGCGGGAAATGCGGATTGGCCAGCAGTTCCACAATGTCGGTGGTGCCGGTGTACCAATACATGCTCATGATCGCGAGCAGCATCAGCACCGAGCCGATGAATGTGTAGAGGAAGAATTTGAAGCTGGCATAGACGCGCCGCTTGCCGCCCCACACACCGATGATCAGGAACATCGGGATCAGGCCGCCTTCGAACAACACATAGAACAGGACCAGATCCAAGGCGCAGAACACGCCGATCATCATGGTCTCCAGCACCAGGAAGGCGACCATATATTCGGCGACGCGGCTCTCGATCGATTCCCAGCTGGCGGCGATGCAGAAGGGCATCAGCCCCGCGGTGAGGACCACGAACAGCATGGAAATGCCGTCCACGCCCATGTGATAGGAAATGCCGCCGCCCAGCCAATCCAGTTTTTCCACCAGCTGGAAGCCCGGATTGGAAGCGTCGAACTGGCACCACATCACCAGCGACAAAGCGAAAGTGACGATGGTGGTGCCGAAGGCGATCCAGCGCGCGGAGGACGGCGACGTCATCAGCAAAATGGCCAGCGCGCCCAACAGGGGCACGAAGGTCACCAGCGAAAGAATGGGAAGGCTCATGGCAAGCCTCCCTGGGCATAGACAAACCAGGTGGCCAGCGCCACCACGCCCAACAGCATCGCCAGGGCATAATGATAGACATAGCCGGTCTGGAGACGCACTGCGCCGCGGCTGGCATCCAGCACGCGCGCCGCGATTCCATCCGGACCCAGCCCGTCGATCACTGTGCCGTCGCCGCGCTTCCACAGGAAGCGGCCCAGCCGGAAGGCGGGACGCACGAACAGGAAGTCATACAGCTCGTCGAAGTACCATTTGTTGAACAGGAACAGGTAAAGCATGTCCTTGCGGGCCGCGAGCTTCCGGGGAAGTTCGGGATTCAGGATGTAATAGTAGTAGGCGATCAGGAAGCCGATGATGGTGACGGTCAGTGGCGCAAACTCGACCCATAGCGGCAGATGACCTTCATGGCCCTCGGCCAGGAAGATCGAATGGCGCCAGAATTCATGCGCGCCCTCGCCCATGAAATAGTGATCGAAAGCCAGACCGGCAAACAGCGCGCCCAGCGCCAGCACGGCCAGCGGCACCAGCATCACCTTGGGCGATTCATGCACGTCTTCCAGCTTGGGGGCGTGATGGCCATGATCGTCATGCGCGTGATGCTCGTCATGATGATGGTCGAGCCCGCGATAGCGGCCATGGAAAGTCATCAGGAACTGGCGCCAGGAATAGAAGCTGGTCATGCCCGCCGAGACGATTAGCAGGGTGAAGGCGTAGGACGCCATGCCGGCATGGGCCGCGAAGGTGGAATTGATGATGGCGTCCTTGGAATAAAAGCCCGCCAGGCCGCCGACAAAGGGAATGCCCACACCCGTCAGCGCCAGATTGCCGATCAGCATCATCGCCCAGGTGAAGGGGATGGCGCGCGCCAAGCCGCCCATCTTCCGCATGTCCTGCTCGTGATGCATGGAATGGATCACCGCGCCCGCGCTGAGGAACAAAAGCGCCTTGAAGAAGGCATGGGTGAAGAGATGGAACATGGCGGCGTTGTAGGCCGACACGCCGGCGGCGGTGAACATATAGCCCAGCTGGGAACAGGTGGAATAAGCGATCACCCGCTTGATGTCGTTCTGGAACAGGCCGACCGAGGCGGCGAAGAAGGCGGTGGTGGCGCCGATGAAGATGACGAATTCCAGCGCCGTGGGCGACAGCTGGAACATGGGCGAGCAGCGGCAGACCAGGAACACACCAGCCGTCACCATGGTGGCGGCATGGATCAGCGCCGAAACCGGGGTCGGGCCTTCCATGGCATCGGGCAGCCAGGTGTGCAGCCCTAATTGGGCCGACTTGCCCATCGCGCCCACGAACAACAGCAGGCAGAGGGTGGTGAGGATGTCGACATTATAACCGGCAAAGACAAAGCTCTTGCCCACCATGGCCGGGGCGGCCTTGAACACGGCGTCGAAATCCAGGGTGCCAAACACCGCCCACACCCCGAAAATGCCCAAGGCGAATCCAAAATCGCCGACGCGGTTGACGACAAAGGCCTTGATGGCGGCGGCATTGGCGGATGGCCGCGTGTACCAGAAACCGATCAGCAGATAAGACGCCAGGCCGACGCCCTCCCAGCCGAAGAACAGCTGCAGGAAGTTGTTGGCCGTCACCAGCATCAGCATGGCGAAGGTGAACAGCGACAAATACGAGAAGAAACGCGGCCTATGCGGATCTTCATGCATGTAGCCGATGGAGTAGAGGTGCACCAGCGAGGAGACGCCGGTCACCACCACCAGCATTACCGCGGTGATGCTGTCGATCCGCACGGTCCAATCGATGGTGAAGGCGGCGGAATGAATCCAAGGCAGGATCGGGATGATATATTCATGCTCGCCCAGCGCCACATCCGCGAAGGCCATGACCGACAAAGCGGCGGAGGCGAACAGCAGGCCGGTGGTGACCAGCTCGCTGGCGCGGTTGCCGATCAGGCGGCCGAACAGGCCCGCGATCGCGGACCCCAGAAGCGGCAGGAAGACGATAGCCGAATACATCTTCAACCCTTCATCAGATTGACGTCCTCAACCGCGATGGTGCCGCGGTTGCGGAAATAGACGACCAGAATGGCCAGACCGATGGCGGCCTCGGCGGCGGCCACGGTGAGCACGAATAGCGCGAAAACCTGCCCCACCAGATCGCCCAGATAGGCGGAGAAGGCGACGAAATTGATGTTCACGGCGAGCAGGATCAACTCCACCGACATCAGGATGATGATGATATTCTTGCGGTTGAGGAAAATGCCGATCACGCCGATGGTGAACAGCATGGCGGCCAGGGTCAGGTAATGGGTCAGGGTGATTTCCATTTACGCCCCCTCGCCCGGTTTCACATCGACCATGTCCACCGCCATCGCCGCCGTGCGGGCATTTTGCACCGCGATCACCTGGCGGCGCACACCGGGGCGCGAACGCAGGGTGAGAACGATGGCGCCGATCATCGCCACCAGCAGCACCAAGCCGGCGATCTGGAAGTAATAGACATAGTCGGTATAGAGGATGCGACCTAAGGCGACGGTGTTGGTGACATCGGGCGGTGTGGCGTGGGCCAGCGCCCCCTTGGGCCCGGCCACCCAGACACTGCTCGCCATCACCAGTTCGGCCACCAGGATCAGGCCGATCAACGCGCCGAACGGCAGATATTGCAGCGCGCCCTTTTTCAGTTCGGCGAAGTCGATGTCCAGCATCATCACCACGAACAGGAACAGCACCGCGACCGCGCCGACATAGACCACGACCAGGATCATGGCCAGAAACTCCGCCCCCAACAGCACGAACAGGCCGGCGGCGTTGAAGAAAGCCAGGATCAGGAACAGCACCGAATGCACGGGATTGCGCGCGGCAATCACCATGATCGCGGAAGCGACCAGGATGGCCGAGAACAAGTAAAAGGCTAAAGCCTGCAGCATGCGTTTCCCTGTGCCCTATCGGTAGGGCGCGTCCATTTCCAGATTGCGGGCGATTTCCCGTTCCCAGCGGTCGCCGTTCGCGAGCAGCCGGGCCTTGTCGTAATAAAGTTCTTCGCGCGTCTCGGTGGAGAATTCGAAATTCGGACCCTCCACGATCGCGTCCACGGGGCAGGCTTCCTGACAGAAGCCGCAATAGATGCATTTCACCATGTCGATGTCATAGCGGGTGGTGCGGCGCGATCCGTCTTCGCGCGGCTCTGCTTCGATGGTGATGGCCTGGGCCGGGCAGATCGCCTCGCACAGTTTGCAGGCGATGCAGCGTTCCTCGCCATTGGCATAGCGGCGCAGTGCATGCTCGCCGCGGAAGCGAGGCGACAGCGGGCCCTTCTCGAAGGGATAGTTCAAGGTCGCCTTGGGCGAGAAGAAATAGCGCATGGTCAGGAAGAAGCTCTTGATGAACTCCACGAAGAAAATCTGGCGCGCGGTGCGGTCGAAACTCATGGCTAACCTCTAGACGGGCCGGTGGAAGACGAGCACCCAGGCCGCCGTCAGCACCACCCACAAAAGCGACGTCGGCAGGAAGACTTTCCAGCCCAGCCGCATCAATTGGTCATAGCGGTAGCGCGGCACCATGGCCTTCACCATCGCCATCATGAAAAACAGGAACGCGGTCTTGGCCAGGAACCAGAAAATGCCCAGCACCGGAATGTTGAGCGGCCAGACATTGACCGGCGACAGCCAGCCGCCCAGGAACAGGATGCTCATCATGGCGCAGAGCATGATGACGTTCATGTACTCGGCCAGGAAGAAGAGCAGGAACGGGCCGGAGGAATATTCCACGAAGAATCCCGCCACCAATTCGCTTTCCGCTTCCAGCAGGTCGAAGGGCGGGCGCTGGGTTTCCGCCAGGGACGAGACAAAGAAGATCACCAGCATCGGGAACAGGATGGAGAAGGCGTTCCAGTGCAGGAACGACAAAAGACCGGTGCTTTCCTGGGCGTGCACGATATTGGAGACGTTGAGCGATCCGGCGAACAACAACACCGTGATCATCACAAAGCCGATGGAGACCTCGTAGGACACCATCTGGGCCGCCGCGCGCAGCGCCGACAGGAAGGCGTATTTGGAATTGGACGCCCAGCCCGCCATCACCGTGCCATAGACACCAAGCGACGACACCGCGAACAGGTACAGAATGCCAACATTGATATCGGCGATCACCCAGCCGTCATTGAAGGGGATCACCGCCCAGGCGATGAAGGCCACCATCACGCTGACCAGCGGCGCCAGGAAGAAGATCACCTTGTTGGCGCCGGCCGGGATGATGACTTCCTTAAACAGGAATTTCAGCGCGTCGGCGATGGTTTGCAGCAGGCCGAAGGGGCCCACCACATTGGGGCCACGGCGCATCTGCACCGCCGCCCAGATCTTGCGGTCGGCCAAAATCACGGCGGCGACCGACAGCATCAGCACCAGGCAGATGACCGTGATGAACACGGTCTGGCTAAGGAACCAGGACCAGCCGTGCGGCAGTCCGAGATTCTGCAGGAAAGGGATCAGCGCCATGCCCTACTCCGCCGCCAGTTTGGAGGAGCCGTGCACCAGTTCCTGGCTCTTTCCAGCACATTGGGATCCTAAGCTTAGAATTCCACGTGGACAAGTTGTCG
>JADMIO010897340.1_pt1 | contig 57307 bp, 41 predicted proteins | sample 8958161 | NCBI WGS metagenome assembly JADMIO01 (sample SAMN16585339, study PRJNA669376) | soil metagenome | isolation source: Crop rotation soil | place: USA: Cullars Rotation, Alabama | collected 2011 | reverse complement strand
GAAGAGGTCACATTAGTAAGTGCGAAAGAGGTGCAGTGTGAAGCATAGTCCTTCAGATTGGGAGATCGCGGCGGTAATTTCACCGATTTCACGCCGGAATCCGCAAGGATACTCAGGAACTCGGCAGTAAACAACGGGTCCCGGTCATGGATAAGGTAGCGCTTCCCTTTGACAAGTCCATCAACCGTATCGCTGATGTTCCGCGCGATCTGGCTCATCCAGAGACCATTCGCCACACTGGCAATTCCCGCGACCTCAACCCGGCGTGTTGACAGTTCGATGAAGAACAGCACCATGTACCGCTGCAGTCCACATCGAGTCCACACCTCGACCGTGAAAAAATCGGCGGCGACAATCAGTTCCCAGTGCCGGCTCAAGAACTCTTTCCAGGTGGTCTTGTGGAGCCGGTCAGGCGCTGGTTCGATCCCGTGCTTCTTCAAAAGGTTGGCAATGGTGCCGCGAGCCAGGCTGTGGCCAAGGTTGGCCATGGCACCGCGAATTCGCCCATATCCCCAATCGCGATTTTCTTGAGCCATGCGGACAACAAGGCCCTCGATTTCGTTGGCGGTGCGTGGCCGACCGACTCCACGCTTGGCACTGCCGTCATACTTTTCGGCAATCAGCTTGCGGTGCCAAGCCAGCAGTGTGTCCGGCGTCACGAGGTCGGCAATTTCGTTCAGTACCTGACGACCGACAAGTTTGGCTTTCGCTGCCAGGCGACGGCGCTGATCATTGGTAAACCGGAGCCGACGATTGCCGAGCTGCTCTCTCAAGACCCGATTCTCTTCGCGCAAGTAATCGATCGCATGCTGTTGTTTCTGGTTCATCCATCCGGCGACGGCAATGACGAGGAACCGGAAAGGATTGAGAACGTTTCGCATCTCCGCAAGTCATTATCTCCTCTATGAGGTCACGGACGGATTCGTCAACTTACCTGTGGTTTCAATGAGATCGAGTTTCTGGACACCACGCGATGCCAGTTTAGAACGACTCGCATCGACGATTAGAGGGCTATCCGATAGGCGGATGCAGTTTTCGGTAAGCACAGCCGGCGCGATGTTGTGCCGGTGCAGGATGTTCCCCACCGTTCGGTCCGAAACCGCCTAACCCAGATTCAACAGCGCGCCGATGATCCGGTCATAGCCCCAGCACCCGATTCTCGCGTGCAAAGCGGACCACCAGCGCTTCGATTTCCGAAGATACCCGAGGGCGGCACGGGTAAGCGCGATCCCGCGACCGGTCGAATTTCTGCGCTACGAGTTGCCTGTACCAATCGAGAATGGTATCCGGCTTGGCCACGCGTGCAATGTCCTTGAAGGCATTGCGTCCGAGTCGTTTCGCGATTTCGGCCGCGAGATATTCGTTGCGAAGCAACAACTCCTGATTGACGAGACCTGTCACAAAGGCAGAAGGCGCGCCCAGTGGAACCGATCGCTCATGGCGAAGTCCATCATGGACCTTGTCCGGGTCGGGTTCGCGCGAAGGACTGCGAGAATTTTTCACCATACGACAACCACACGCACTGCGAGATGATCTCTTCCGGAAACCGGTGCCACGATATGGGCTGACAGGCACTAATTCAGCATCTCATCTGCTCGATGTGACAGTGGCCTTCTGTGATATAAGGTGATCTCTGCTAAAACCGCTCAACTCTACGCTGTCTTCGCCCGGGGACTCCGCGACACCCTTGCGCCGCGTACCAAAACTGCTGCGCGCGGCCGTCTTCTCAGCCCTCGTGATCTTGATCGGCGCTTATTACGAATGGGCTGTCCGGGCGACCGGAACCAGGTTTGAGTGGGGACAAGATCTCCGTGGTTATTACAACTATCTTGGGCGAGCGTTGGCTGTGGGCACACTTCATCTTCCGATCGAGCCCGCACCGGAGTTATTAGCCCTGCCGAATCCTTGGGACCCGGTGGCCAACGATCCCTATCGCATGCACGACATGGTACTTTTTGGCGGGCGCTATTACCTTTACCATGGCGTCGGACCCGCCTTGTTGCTGTTTGCGCCATGGCGTTTGCTAACCGGGCACGATCTGCCGGAGAACTTCGCTGTCGCTCTCTTCTGTTTTTTCGGATTTGTGTTTTACGCTGCTGCGCTGCTGCGCCTTCTCGCGGTTTCTGACTCCAGGCCCGGACCACCGCTTCTCACCCTTCTGTTGCTCGGATTGGGCTTGTGCCAATCGGCTCCTTATCTTTGCAGCCGGACCACGGTGTATGAAATTCCCATTGCCGGAGGTTATCTTTGCATCGCAGCAGCGGTATTCTGCTTGACTCGCGGAATCACTTCAGGATCGCCCGTTCCATGGTTAGCAGCCTCGGGAATGATGTTCGGGATTGCCATCTCATGCCGGCCTCATCTCGGGTTTGCCGGTGCTACATCCCTTGTCGCCCTTCTTTTGACGAGACATCTCCGCCACTCAGAGGTCATGGTTAGCCGACGGGCGATCGCTGCGTTCGTTGCACCTTTCTTGCTTTGTGGTGGGATGGTGGCCGCTTACAATTACTCCCGCTTCGGAGATGCATTCGAGTTTGGCATTCGATACCTTCTCGCGGGAGAGAGCAATCAGCAGCGCATCCACTTGTCTGGTGCCAATCTGATTACCGGTTTGTACTACTTCTTGGTGAGCCCACCCGACTTCAGTCCCGTGTTTCCTTGGATACGGCTTGCCCTCAGATACCCCTTTAATGAGAGCGCGTATCCGTTCCCTCCCGGTTATTTCCTGGAACCGACCGCGGGCGCATTGTTCATCGCACCCGTGATCATGGGAATCCTTGTTCCCGGAAAACGTGGCGGCGCGGCCACTTTTTTATTTTGGACTGTATCCGTGTCTTCTGTAACGGTTCTCCTTTTTGTCGCTTCCACAGGCTTCACGACACAGCGATACATAGTGGACTTCCTCCCATCGGCGGTGTTTGCAGCACTCGCGAACGTTGCCATCCAAACCCACCGGCGCAGCCGCATTACACGATTGGCACTGACTGCGGCGTTGTGTCTCGTAGTCGTCTATAGCGTGGTCGCGAATCTTGCGCTCGGAATCACTGGACCGTACGACGAGCTACTTGGCAATAAGCCGCACAGTTATGTGCGAATTGCTAGGTGGTTCAGTCCTCTCAAGCAATTCCGTCCAATGTTGAATCCCCGCGTCCGAATCGCCGCGTCGCTTCGGTCCGATGCTCTCCCGGATGGCATAAAGCTGCCCGTTGTCACGCTTGGGGGGCACGCGTTGCGCCACGTGCTGTATGTGACTCGCGATTGGGGGAACCTCGAACTCACCCTCCACTCACATGCCCCTGGACTTGCCGGTGCAACCGCATCTATCGTGGCAGACCGCGTTGACCTGCAATTATGGTATGATCCGGAATCGCGCAATCTCAACTTGGAAGCTGATAACCGCCTAATCCTCCAACGGCCACTCAACGCCCTCGTGTTAGCACCCTCGGAGGTCGTGATTGATACGAATAGACACTTCAGCATTAAGGAAGTAAGCATTCGGTAGGTAGCGGCCGTCGTAATGGTTGCGAACGATCAAGCGCGTGACACGTATCTTGAACTCTCGAACCGACGAAAACAATTTTCGGACGTCCGCGGTCGCCGAGCGGCGTTCGACAATCAGCTCTCCACTGAGCATTTGCTCGATAACTCGCGTACCGTCGACCATACCGGTTCCATCCCAGCGCTGCACTCGAAGAGTGCTGCACGGCTGAAGTGCGTAAAAAAATCCATCCGGTCTCTATTCAACTACTTGCGGTAGCTGTGGCCCGCAAATAATAAATCTGTTTGGAAGATAGGCCTTTTTCGACCGTTCGCGAACCATTCGCGAATTTGCCGAACCGGTATTCCGGCAGACGGTTGGAATTTACGAGAACCACAGATGCCGAAGGCGGAGCCCTGCGGGGCCAGCGCTACTCTGCATGACCGCGACGCGAAGTTCTGTGCACGATTCCGATCTATCCTGCAGGACGGAGGAGTGGAACCACTGAGACTTTCCCCGAGCTCTCCCGATTTGAAAATGCGTTCGCGGAACGTTGGGTGCGCTCGGTTAGGGTCGCGCGCGGGCAGTGCGTGGATCGGGAAGACCGTCTTCGTCTTGAGTTCCCGCCAGTCGCTCTTGTTTCGCGATCGTGTCAAGGCCCTTGAAGAGACCAATACACATGGCAAGCATCACCAGTGCCAAGGGTAGCCCAGCAGTTATCGCGGCCGCTTGCAGCGCAGTTAAGCCTCCAACCAGCAGCAAAGTTGTCGCAATTGCGCCGACAATGAGAAGCCAGAACACCCGTTGTTTGAGAGACGTATCTGTACGGCCACCCGAGGTCATGCAATCAATCACAAGCGTGCCCGAATCCCAGCCCGTGACAAAGAAGATCATGATCAGCACAATTCCGACAAAAGAGCTAATGGCAGTGTAGGGAAGAGCGTCCAGCAGCAGGAAAAGTTGCGACTCAATGGCAGCGCCCGCGATCGCTTTGTTATTCCCGTTCACCACCTGATCAATGGCTGTGTTACCGAATACCGATAGCCAAATGATGCAAAGAACGCTGGGAGCGAGCATAGCGCCCAACAGAAACTCCCTAACCGTTCGACCACGCGATATGCGAGCCATGAACGTTCCCACAAAGGGTGCCCAACTGATCCACCATGCCCAGTAATACACCGACCAGTTGTCGTAAAAGCCGAGATCAGTGCGTCCGATCGGGTTGGAAAGAGCAGGCAAGCGGGCGAGATATTGCAGGCTATTGGTGGGAATCTCGCGCATTAACGAGAGAGTCGGACCGAAGGCAAAAACGAAGGCGAGCAGCAAGCCCCCAAGAATCATGTTCGCCTCGCTCATGTGACGGATCCCTTTTTCGATACCACCCCAGACGGAGATGAAAGTGAAAACTGTCATTACTCCAATAAGCAGGATCTTGCCGATTGGCGTGCCCGGAACACCATAAACGTAACTGATCCCCGCCATGGTCTGCTCCGCTCCCATACCCAGCGACGCGGCTAGGCCAAACAACGTCGCAAGTACGGCCAATATTTCGATCACATCACCAGCCCCGCCCCAGACAGCCTTTCCCAACAGTGGGTAGAAAACCGAACGCAGTGACATCGGCAGGCCGTAATTGTATGTAAAAACTGCGAAGCTCAGGCCGACAACGGCATAAATAGCCCACGCATGAAGCGACCAGTTGAAGATCGTAGCCGCCATAGCAAGTTCGCGTGCCGCTCCCACGCTGCCCGCTGCGCCATGAAGCGGCGCCGCGCTCTTTGCCGCACCGGCATCTGCTGCAAGTGACGACATGAAATGCGACAGCGGTTCGGAAACACCGTAAAACACGAGGCCGATTCCCATTCCTGCGCCAAACAGCATCGATATCCATGAAAAAGTCGAGAAGTGCGGCCGTGCGTCTTTGCCTCCCAGGCGAGTGGAACCCAGCGGCGACAAGACCAGTGCGATGCAGAACACCAGGAAGGTATTGCCAGACATCATCAGCAGGCCGTCGAATCGCGAAACAGCAGCCGCCCGCAGCCATTCAAAGAATGCGCTCGCCGCCTTGCCGAACAAGATTGTGCCGAGGATCACTGCGACTGTGATGCTAGCCGAGACGAAGAAGACCACCGGATCGACGATGAGTCCAAAGAATCGCCTACCTCTGTTGCTGTATCCGGAAGGATCGATGTCGTCGGCCCAATGCCCATTAGCAGGACGCGTCATTGAGATCGTGAAGACGCATCACTCTCCGAGGGCCTTATGCCGTGGAGCCATTTCGTGCGTGCCTCGATGCCCTCGGCAAGGGCCTCGATCAGTCGCAATCCATCTCCGGCTGCCATTTGAGCTTGCTCGGTAAGATAGCGGCGGGCCAGCGCGTCTTCTTTGGCTTTTAGCAGAATTAGGGCCGTGCGCTCGACATCCGGCTGCGCGGCCAACTGCCGGGTGTCGAATGCTGTGAGCGCCGCGCGCACCTCCGGCAGAAATGAATCGCGGTGTTCGTCCACTAAGTACAGGAGACGCTTCACCGCACGATTCACATAGCGAGTGGACTCTACCCCCTGGTCCTCCTTCTGAACGCTGGATCGATCGGCCTCCCCCGCAGTGAGATAGCGATGACGCCGGTACTCTGGGGGAACTGCCTCTACCCCGATCCGCCACGGAACGAATGCCGCAGTGATCGGTGGGCCGGGCGCTACCCAGAGTGTACGAAGATCCGGATGAATGTCGGCGCGAAGGTGCGCTACTTGACCATAGCCTGACGAGTCCCGCCCGGTGGTATGCAACTGCTCCATCAGTAGTTGCACATCGACCTTGCCTGCAGCGGCGCGGACAGCGGCCTCCACCCTGCGCGCCTCCTCTGCCGTTACATCGCTGTTCGGACGCTCCCGCGTGTACGTACTGATGACGTTGAAAGGCTTGCCCGCGTCAGGTTTATACCAGCCTTGCTGGACCGCAAACGACACGAAATTATCGGAGGCGAGATAGTCCTTACTGTTGCGCAAGTCCGCAGGCAGGTCCTGCACATAACCGAATCCGGTGTAGCCGCGCCAGTTGAGCCAGACTTCGTCCGGACCGAGCCGTCGGGCAACCCACAAACCCTTTCCTCCCGCGAACGTGAGCAGAACCCACCCCTCGTTCGAATCGGCGAATATATGCGAGTTGCCGCCGTACGTGAAATCGCCGTACCGTTTGATGAGATCGACGGAAATATCGACGGCCTCACGCGCCGTTCGCGCCCGTTCGAGAGCGATGCGCGCTACGTCGCTGTAGTTAAGCCCTCGCTGCGGTTTCGGGGTCATCTCCACTAGTTCGCGCCGGGAGCCCAGGGCCACGTCGCGCACCGCGAGGCCGTGCTCGTTCATTCCGCCGTTCGTCAGCGGCGCCGGCAAGCCCGAGTAAGAGGAGTAATCCATGGAGATGTAGCGGAATGTCTGGGGTGCCTGCGGAATGTTAATCAGTTCGCCGGAAAGCCGCGAGGTCGCTATGCCACCAACGGAAATCGTCGTGCCGGCAGGGTGCTGCCGTCGCGGAACGATCACCAGCCAGTGACTCGATGGCTCATCACCGAAGCCTGCCAGCAGCACGCTCTTGTCTTTCGTAAGGTTCTTGCCGACGTAGATAGAGACGCTGGCAAGCGTCGCGTACGGGCTCGCCAGGATGGCAAAGATGCACGGAACGATAGGGATGTAACGCATGGCACGGATGGTCATAAGAGTCGCCTCGGCTCGGTATGCAACCACTGCTTCTGAAAGAATGAGTGACCATTTCGGGTCACGTGGATATTCACGATGAGATGAAAATCGGTCTCTGTAGCGCGGATAGAACTCTCTGCCACTACTTCGATGATTCCGTCTTCGCGCCGCATCGCGAGCTTGTGCGTGCCCACGATGGCCGCTCGGGCAGGATTATCGTCGGATGCCGAACAATGAAACTCGCTGTGTGAAATTACGGTTCCCATATTCTGATCGAGTATGGTTGATCCGCCCGAGCGAAACACCACCGTGGCTGAATTCTTCATCTGATCGAAGATGACCTGCTGTAAGGGTTCGACAGCACTGACACCTGGGGCAACGACACGGCGCAAGACAGGCGGGGGGAGGAACTCGGGAGCCGGAATTTCGGATTTCCGAACAACAGGCAGCACAACCCGGGACAGGTGTGACCCTCCCCGATAGATTCGGTTGCGAGCGGGGTAGGGCGTCGGCCACAGGTTCGGAAAGTCGCCGCTCGAGATCGATAGCCGTAGACGGTCGCCGCGCCGAATGATCCAGCCGCTGGGCGCTATCGGAATTTTCAACTCGTAAATCTCACCCGGTTGCATCGGCTCGGGATTCGTCAGTGAGTTGCGGCGGGTTCCGTTTATCGCACCGTCGCTGATGAGCGTAGAGTGCCCGTCCGGCGATACCGCCGCCAGTCTCGCCACGAACGCAGCCACCTTCGCGTTCGAGGAGGCATGGACGATCACTTGCGGCCAGCCTAGGATGTGAGTCTCTTCTTCGAAAACAGGGCTTGTGTAGACCAGCGATCGCGCCTCATCCTGCCGCTGGTCGTCCGCCAGATAATAGCGAATCGATCCAGCTGACCAGTAAGCGTTGTTCAAGCCCACTGTGGCCTTGTAATCATACTCGTCAAAGTTTTGGCCGGTGCTGGTGGCACCTTGAGAGCGCGTCAGCCGTCCGCCTTCAGAGAGATAGAAAACCGACTCGCTGGCGCCAGCCGGCGGAAACGCCGGATCGGCTCGCCAAACGCCCGGAAGATTGTCAGTCCGCCGATCCGGTTTCCATGTCTCCTGCATGTAAACCTGAAGCGGCGGTTCCTTCATAATGCCCGTGTCCTCGTTTCTCAGCCAGTGAGCGAAGAATCGTGTCGCTTCATTCATCCAGTCGATGCGCGGACCGGGAGTGGAAGAGTTTGGTTGAGTATGGACCCATGGACCCATTAACAGCTTTTTCGGGCTCTTCAAATTCACGAATGTGCGCAGCATGGCGTTCGTATATCCGTCATGCCAGCCGCCGATCAGGAACACAGGAACCTGGATACGTCCGTAATCCGGACGAAGCGACCCATTCTTCCAGTAAGGCCCATCCACCTGATGCTTGATCCACTCGAGCAGGTACGGCGTGTTGTTTTCGAGCCGCTCCTTCCATAACTCTGCCCACTTTGCTCCCGCAAGCTCGGGAAGCGGCGGCAGCGCATTCATCGCGACCATCCAGCCACCGTACGTGCCCACGTCGTAGTACATGCGCATGTTGCCGCCGCGATCGTAATGGCAGTCGTCCGTATAGCGGTCGTCCGTAGCATAGAGCGGAACAACGGCTCTCAGATGTGGTGGACGGTGGGAGGCCACCTGAAGAGAAGTAAATCCGCTGTAAGAAGTTCCCCACATGCCGACATTGCCGTTGGACCAGGGTTGGCGCGCCAGCCACTCCACCACGTCAAAACCGTCCAGTTGCTCCTGCAGCCGGTATTCGTCTGTGTTGACACCTTCGGACGTGCCTGTCCCGCGCGCATCCAGCCGCACTGCCACGAAACCGCGCTCGGCGAAATAGTAGTGATCGGCTGCCCCACCGCGGCCAATGTCGTCCTTGCGATAGGGATGGTACATCACGATTGCTGGGAACTTGCCTTCCCCCTCGGGAAAGAAAAGGTCGGCTGACAGCCGCTTGCCGTCCCGAACAGGGATCATCACGGCACGGTCGTTACGTACCGTGTACGTCGCCTTCATCACGACGGGTTTAGCTTCCACCACGCTGGTTCCCATGAACAACGAATGAGCTACCACTCCGGCCATCAGCAATGTCCGCATTTTTTTTGTGATTCCTAGCGTCAGAACTCGTACCGAAGACCAAACTGCATCTGTCGCGGGTCGGTCAACACGCTGGTGTACTTTCCAAAGGTTCCCACAGAGGTCAGAGACAGACTGAGTGACCGGGGATCGAACCGGACCGAATTCAGCAAGTTGAAGGTTTCCCACCGAAGTTGAAGCGAGTGCCGTTCGCTGTAAGGCATGATGAATCTCTTGCTGACGCCGAGGTTGACAAGAAAGGTCCCATCACCGCGGAGAGTGTTCCGGCTGCCGGAACTGCCAATGAGCGTGAAGTCGAAGGACTGACGTCCTACAGATGGATTTGGAAAAATGTTCGGGCCGCTCTCTCCGATGATCGCCGGTGCGTTCTTGGTGGTCCTCTGCTCCGGGGCAGTGAGCTGAGTGGCGTAGGGTGCGGGGCCCCAACTGGTAGGCCAGACGGAACCGTCGCTAACAGCGCCCACCAAGCCGGAAGTCTGGAACCAGCTTCCGCTCAACTGCCACCCTCCGAGCATCGCTTGAACTATACCCGGGGCTGAGCTCGCGAACCGCTTGCCTTTGCCGACAGGCAATTCCCAAATCGCAAATGCGTTGGCCGCATGCGTAACGTCGTAATCCGATACGGCCCTTATCTCATTCGGGTCCCAACTGTGCGGCAGGGTCCCGTAGGTCCGGGCAGGGTTGCTGTTCAGATCGATGGACTTGGACCAGGTGTAGTTAAAGTCAAACCGCACATCGTTGCCGAGCCTCTTGCGCACCGTCCACTGCATGGCGTGATAGTTCCCGCGGCCGTCTGTCGTATAGGCGTTGTACGTGGCAACTTGCTCGTTGAACAGGGAGAAGGGTCCAAATCGGCTACACGACGGCGCGCAATTAATATCGATGTCATATGTGACGGCGCTGGTGTCGACGTTGTAGGCTCGGAACACGTTATAAATTGCCTGAGTGGCCGTCAACCCGTTTCCAGCGGCGCCAGGCCATAGATTTTCCCAATAAGGGATGGGGGCGACTTGGTTGACCGGCACGTTGCGGCGCCAGAGCGCCAGCATATCGCGAGCAGCCTGGATATAGGTTACTCCGCTTGCGTTATCTTTGAGGTCGGTATGGAGCGCCAGATCACGGTTGAGCAGGGAACTGCGTGCCAGCCTGCCCACATAGGCGCCTTGAATAAATAAGCCTCCTTTGAACTCGCGCCCCACACTCAAATTCATGTTCATGCTGTAGGGGTAGCGCAAACCTTGATCGGCATTGCTAATGAGGGCTTGGATCCGCGGCGCTTCCTGAGGGAGGCCTCCTGGGGGTGCCGGCCGGATCAACTGCGCGGGTATGTCGAAGGGGCTGGTGAATCGCGGCGCAGTCACCGAACTGAGAGTTCCTGCGGAGTTTGTGATGGACGACGACAGCCCGAACGAGGCGACATTGCTCAGCGTGGCCATGATGGGCTGTCCTAACTGGTCGTAGAACACGCCAAAGCCCGCGCGGATGGAGGTTCTTCCCGGACCTCCGGTCAGCCAGCGTACCCAGCTCAGGTCCGAGGACGGGCTCCAGGCTATCGAGAACCGTGGCGCCAGGTTCTTCTTATGGAAAGGATAAATTGGCGATCCGCGGGGATCACTAGCTGCAACATACACGAGCGGAGGGACTTCGGACTGAGGGCGCCCCTGGTTGCCGAGCCAGTACCTCAACCCGGCCCATTCGCTTAATTTCTGATTGAGCGAAACCTGCACCCCATTCGTTTCTCTCACCGGCGGTGCAAGCAAGTATCGGAGACCCATCGAGAGAGTGAGCGAACGGCTCACTTTCCAAGTGTCTTGACCGTAGAACTCGTACTCCTCATTGCCGAAGGTACGGGCCAACGGCGTGCCGACCGGAATCACCGTGCCGTCCAGATCATAGTTGTATCGGGCGGTGCCCCGCGGGATGACTCCCAGGACGTCGCCAACCGCCCGGCGGTAGGGAGTATTGAAACTGCGGTCCAGATCAGGCACATCATACTCGGACGCGGAACCTCGCAGCCAGCCTTGCCACATATCGACGTTGTGAAAAGAATTGGCGTAGCTCACCGAGCGGTTTCGAATCAGGCGCACGGCGCCCCCAAACCGCCACTCATGTTGCCCCCGATTCCACGTTAAGTCCTGGCTCCAGTGGTAGGAAGGGATAATGCGCGACGTACCAAGTGTGGTCGCCAATCTGCTGTCCCAGCCCTCTGGAACAACAAGGCTTCGAGTCTGCACACCAGTGCTCTCGAATCCCGCTCGGGTCAGGCCAAAGCGGGTGGTGGTGATCAGGTTGGGCCGCCAGACGGCGTTCCAGCCGACTGCGAAGCCCTTTGTATTGTCGAGGCCTACGGACGCGGGAGGATCGCCTGGAAACTGGGGCACGCCCATCTGGTTTTCATTCTGAAGGTTCCCGCGCCAAAAAAGTCCATGGTGCCCGCCGGAGTCGACTGCGTAATCGAAACGCGTCGTGTAGGTGTTTAACTTGGTCTTTTGCGGCGCCGTGAAACGAAAACCCTGGATGTTTAGTCCGTCACCGACCGTGAAATCGTTGGGCAGAGGATAAGACTGCATGTACTGCAGAAACGGAGCGTTGACTCCAATCCCACCCGGATCGATTCTGCTCTTGAGATCTTCGGGAGTCAGTCGCGCGATGGCGCCCGCGGTTGTTCTGTACTGGACTACTCCCTGGCGCATTTCGGCCGAGGGTACTTGGCGCAAGACCCCAGTACCACTCCGATCCCGGCGCCCCTCATAGTTAAGAAAAAAGAACAGCCGGTTCTTTTGGATTGGGCCGCCCACAGCCGCGCCGAACACGTCCACCAGGAGGGCTGGGCGTCGAACGCCAGTCTTGTTGTTGAAAAATGAATTCGCGGATGTCGCAGTGTTGCGATGGAAATCGTAAACGGCACCATGGAATTCATTGCTACCGCTCTTGGTCACTAGCGCAATCTCTGCACCCGAGGTGCGGCCCTGGTCGGCTCCCGCATTCGCGGTTGTTGTTCGAAATTCGCTCACCGAATCCAAGCTGAGTCGGATCACGGAGGTGAATGCTTTGCGCTGGTGATGATCGTTGACATCGATGCCGTCAAGTGTCACGTTGGCCTGGTCGGCCCGTCCTCCGTTGACGGAACCGTTGCGATCATCCGTGGTGGATGTGTTGAACGCCGTCACGCCCGGCTGGAAGCTCAGCAACCCCACTACATTGCGAAGGTAGAGCGGTAACTGGAGAACTTCTTTAGTCCCAACAGCGTTTCCGAGAGAGGCATCGGTGGTATTTACCTGAATCGGCTGCGCATCAACAGTCACCGTCTCGTTGACTCCCTTCAATTGCTGAAGGTTGATGTTGATGGTGGCGGGCGTGTTGACGGCTAACTCGACGGGATCGATGACGACTTCTGCGAAGCCGGCCGCCTTAACGACTAGACGGTATCTTCCGGGAAGTATTTGAGGGAAACCATAGCGTCCTACCTCGTCCGAGACCGCGGATCTACTGACTCCCCTGTCTGTATTCTCGAGCGTGACGCTTACGTTTGGCACCACGGCTCCGGTCGGGTCGGATACGCTGCCGGATAACGAAGTCAGCGCTTGAGCGCCGGCATCGACAGAGAATAGGGAAATCAAACTACAGATTAGGGCGGCTTGCCGAACGATTTTGTGAAACCGCTGTCCGGTAGCATTTGAGCGTGGGCCGTCGTTCATGTTCTGACCCTCCTGCATTAGGTTGACGGGGTTGCCCCCCGGATGCATAAACGCGGTTGGCCGGAGCTGTAGCGCCGTTCATGCCACCAGGCCCCGGCGTGCTCAACGTAGAGTTTGTTTTGGCGACGTTACGTTACTATGACTCGACCGATGGTGTCAAGGGGTGAGGACGCTCGTTGCGCAAAGTGCAACAAGCGATCATTGTTTCGGTTTCCGGACACCGAATCTGAATTTGGTGCGCGCCTCGATGCTTGCGGATAGGGCTTCGCCCAGCTGAAGTCCGTTCATCGCCTCCGTGCTGCTGTGATACGTCAGATGCTCCCGGGCTAACTCAGACTCCCCAGCCTCGAACAGTTTGAGCGCTGTACGTTCAACGATCGGGAGGCCGCCGACAAGCCTCGATTCGAAAGCACTCAAAGCAGCGGTGACTTCGGGCATGAATTCTTCGCGGTGCTCGCTGGTGAGGTAGAAGAGCCGCTTGAAGACAGCGAAAGCGTAACGCGTGGATTCGATTCCCTGCCACTCGCTGTCGATGAACCGGCTTGCTTCGCCTTCGGTCAAGTAACGGTGCCGCTGATATTCTGCCGGCACCTCAGTGACCCCCAAATGGTAAGGAATAAAAGGCGCTGTAGCCGAGGTCGTCGCGGCCACCCAGAGAACACCCAGCTCGGGATGGGATGTCTTTCGAAGATGTGCAACCTGGCCGTAACCAGCCGAGTCGCGCGTGAGTTCGGGAGTCCTTACGGCAGCGATCATGTCCTCGAGACTGATCTTCCCGCCGAGTTTGCGAAGCCGGTTCTCCATCATGCTGACGGCTTCGTGCCGCATCTTACCGTCCCCGTAGGCTAAATTCGCGTTAAACGGCTTGCCGGATTTAGGGTCATACCACCGCTGCTCGACTGCGAACGAGATGAGATTCTTGGAGCCGCGGAAGTCGGGGTGGTCCAAGTAATTGGCCGGGACCTCGCCGATGTAGCCGGGCCGCGACACCCGAATATCATCGGGTCCGAGGCGCTCAGCTACCCACAGTCCCTTGCCGCCAGCGAACTCGATCAGGACCCAGCCTTCCTCGCGATCGGCGAACAGGTGTGAATTCCCGCCGTAGGTCGCTTCGCCATATTGATTGATCAACGAGCCCACGATTTCGACCGCCTCACGGGCTGTCCGGGCCCGTTCCATCACAATGCGCGACAGGTCACTGTAGTTGAGGCCCCGCTGCGGCTTGGGTGTCATTTTGCGCAATTCTTCGCGTGAAGGAGACCAGATGTCGCGTGCCGCGACGTGATGTTCGTTGAATCCCCCGTTTGTGATCGGTGCCGGAAAACCGGCAAACGCTGAGTAGTTCATCGTGATGTACTTGGCCGTCCGCTTTACTTGCGGGATTTCGATCAACTCGCCTGGATAGCTCGAAGCTGCTGTGGCGCCCACTTTGATGATGGTTCCCGGAGGCCAGTTGCGGACCGGCACAATCTCCAGCCAGTGACTGGATGGTTCGTCTCCATAGCCGGCGAGGAATACACTTCCGTCCGCCGTCAGGTTCCTGCCAACATAAATGCCGTAGCTTGCCAAGGCAGGCCCGCAGATTGCTGCGGCCGCCACCAGGATCGCCAGTACGCGCAATGAAAACACGATGGGCCTTTCCATCGACAGAACATAACGCTGCACACGAATGCTTGTCAAAATTGATTAGACCGTTGCATAATGTGCAACAACTTTGTGAAGCTTACGCTTCTTGACATCTGCGGTGCGAATTCGCTATTGTTTGTCGAGTTTAGCTTGTTGCATCATGAGCAACGGACTCCAAACCGCGGACCGCGTATTGCAAATATTGGGCGCGTTCGGCAGCAATGCGCACGAGTTGTCTATCGGTTCGATAGCCGACAAGCTGGGTGTCCACAAGAGTACAGCCTCCCGGCTGGCAGCCACACTTGTTCAACGCGGGTTCCTCGAACGGGAAGATCGCATACTGCGACTCGGTCCGGAGGTGAACCGGCTGGGACTGCTTGCACTCGGCAACGCCGACCTTTCCGCCCTGGCGGCTGACGCCATGAAATGGCTTTGTTCGACAACCGGTGAGACCGTGCATATTGCCGTCCTGGAAAGAACGGAGGCTCTCAATGTCGCCCAGGTCGACGGGCCTGCAATTGTCGGAATCGGCAACTGGGTGGGCAGAAAGACCAAGCTGCATTGCGCGGCGAATGGGAAGGTGCTGCTGGCATACACCAAAGCACCCGTTCTCAAGGGCCGCCTCACCGCTTTCACTCCGCGGACAATCACCTCTTTGGAGGTGCTGCGGACTGAATTGCAGAAGATCCGTGAGGTCGGTTGGGCCTCGAACATAGGCGAGTTGGAGGAGGGACTGAATGCGGTGGCCGTTCCGGTTTTCGACGCCACTGGGAACTGCCGTGCAGCGCTGAGTGTTTCTGGTCCGTCCTACCGTGTCTCTCCCGAGCGGTTTGCACACTTGTCGAAGTCGTGTACTCAGGCGGCGCAGCTTATCAGTTTTCGCCTGGGCTACGGCAAGACGTCGCTGAAAGGCGGGCGCTGAGATGAGCCGGATGTCGGACGGAAGGTCTCGGCGGGCGGGCCGCGCCTTGGCCACTCAGCTACAGAAATCACGCATAACTTATAACCTGCCGGTTTACGATCTGTTGAGCGAAGACGCGCTCCAGCGCTTGCATGAAGCGTCGTTGAGGATCCTCTCGGAATTTGGGATCGCATTCTACGACGATGAAGCCCGCTCCATCCTCAAAGCGCATGGCGCGAGGGTCGATGGCGACGTGGTTTACTTTGATCCGGCGATGGTCCGGGAATACGTCTCCAAGGCGCCTCCTGAGTTCACCCAACTTTCACGAAATCCGGAAAACAATCTTCCTATCGGGGGAAATGCAGTCAACTTCGCGCCGGTCTACGGACCGCCCTACGTGATTGATGCCGATAGCGGACGCCGTGAAGCCAGGCTCGAAGATTTCGTCAATTTTGTCAAGCTAGCCTATCTCAGTCCATACATGCACCACTCCGGCGGCACGATTGTCGAACCCACCGACGAACCGGTCGATACGCGCCATCTGGATATGGTGTACAGCCACATCAAGTACAGCGACAAGCCCTTCATGGGCTCAGTCACGTCCGCCGAGAACGCGGCAGACACTGTTCGGATGGCGGAGATTCTGTTCGGCTCCGACGCGCTTCGGGAGAATCCGGCAGTGATCTCGCTGATCAACGTCAGCAGTCCCCGCCGCTTTGACGACAGAATGCTGGGCGCGATGAAGGTTTATGCCAGGGCGCGACAGGCGATGATTATCACGCCGTTTATCCTTGCGGGCGCCATGGCCCCAACTTCCATTGCGGGAACGGTGGCACAACAGAATGCGGAGGCACTGGCAGGCATTGCATTTGCCCAGATGGTTGAACCAGGGACCCCCGTAGTGTATGGATCGTTCCTGACGAACATCGACCTGCAGAGCGGCGCCCCTGTGTTCGGGTCTCCTGAAAGCCAGATGGGACTCTATGCGAGTGCTCAACTGGCGCGCTACTACGGGCTGCCGTTTCGCGGAGGCGGCATGTTCACCAGTTCGAAAATCCCCGATGCCCAGGCCGCGTACGAGTCCGTGATGGTTATGATTCCTACGATCATGGCCCGCACCAACTTTGTGCTGCATGCGGCGGGCTGGCTCGAGAACGGACTCGCTTCCGGTTACGAGAAGTTCGTGCTGGACTGTGAAATCCTCGGGATGCTCCACACGTGGTCCAAAGGACTGGAGATTTCGGAGGAGTCGCTTGCGCTCGACTCCATTCGCGAAGTACCGCCAGGCGGACATCACCTTGGTACAGAGCACACGCTTCGCAATTTTCGGACTGCTTTCTATCGTGCGGAATTGTTCGACTATAACTCTTCCGAGGTGTGGACCGACGCGGGATCAAACGATGCATATGCCCGCGCGAACAAGCGCGTGAAGCAGCTGCTTGCATCCTATGAGCCGCCTCCGCTCGACCCGGCGAAGGATGAGGAGTTGACCGATTTCATGATGCGGCGGAAGGCCGAGCTGACCAATCAGGGTAGCCGATGACTACAGCTACCGCCAACCAGCCAACTTACCGGGTCGTCTTTACACCTTCGGGCCGCCAGGGGGATGTCCTGGAAGGGACCATCCTTCTAGACGCCGCCAGGAGCCTAGGCGTGGAGTTGGAATCAATCTGCGGCGGAAGACAAACGTGCGGGAAATGCCAGGTTGCGATCGAAGAAGGAGAGTTCCCCAAACACGGCATCTGCTCCGAACAGAGCCATCTGAGTTCCGTTGAAGGCCGAGAGCAAGCCTTTTGGGAGCAGCAACCCAGCCGTGGCAGACGTCTCGCGTGCGCTTCGAGGGTTTGCGGTAACTTGCTCGTCTTCGTACCGCCCGAAAGTCAGGCTCACAAACAGGTCATCGCCAAGGGAGCGAGGGACCACGTCATCGACGTTCGTCCGGCAGTTCGGCAAGTTTACGTGGAATGCGAGGGTGCTCAGTTAGACGATCGGCGGGGTGACTGGGAGCGGTTGCAAGATGTTCTAGAACGGCAATGGGCTCTCCGGGAATTGAGCATCGATGTGTTCGCCATGCGTTCCCTCCAGGCCGCGTTGCGCGAAGGAAAGAATGCCGTTTCCGTGACCATATGGCAGGGCGCCGAGATCCTGCGAGTGCAACCAGGATACGCCGAACGCGCATACGGCATCGCCATCGATGTGGGATCGACGACTGTAGCCGGGTATCTCTCGGATCTGCGAACGGGGCGTCTGCTGGGATCGGCGGCGACGGTGAATCCGCAGGTCCGGTTCGGCGAGGATCTCATGAGCCGCGTCAGTTACGCCATGATGCATGCCGATGGAACGAAACGGATGCATGAGGCGATCATCGCGGCGGTGAATGATCTTGCCGCCGAATGCGCCCGAAGTGCCCAGGTCGATCCTGAGGATATCGTTGATTTCGTGCTGGTCGGCAACAGCGTCATGCACCATCTGATGCTCGGCATTGACCCGGTCGAACTAGGCGGTGCTCCGTTCGCGCTCGCTATCAGCGGGCCGGTGGACCTGAAGGCCCGCGATCTTGGAATCTCCGCCTGTAACATTTCCGCGCGTGTTCATGTGCTTCCGTGTATTGCCGGCCAGAATGGCGCCGATAATATGGCCGTGCTGTTGGCTGAAGCGCCCCACCGCCAGGATCAGACCACGCTGGTTGTCGATATCGGGACAAACGCGGAGATCCTGCTTGGAAATCGCATTCGTATGCTAGCCGCATCAAGTCCCACGGGCCCTGCATTCGAAGGTGCCCAGATCAAGCACGGGCAGCGTGCAGCGCCAGGGGCGATCGAAAGAGTGCGAATTCAGCCCGGAACTTTTGAGCCGAGCTTCAAAGTCATTGGCAGCGAGGTCTGGAGTGGTGATTCCGGCACTGCTCCCGCTACCGGAATCTGCGGCAGCGGCATTATCGAATGCGTTGCCGAACTTTTTCTCTCCGGAGTCATCGATTCTTCGGGAAAATTCAACGACAGCGTGGCGCAATCGTGCCGCCGTGTGCGGTTTCAGGGCCGGACACCTGAGTTCGTGTTGGCCGAAACGCATCAGACAACCATTGGCGGCCCCATCGTTGTCACACAGAATGACATTCGTGCCATTCAACTCGCAAAGGCGGCGCTCTTTGCTGGGATCCGTTTGCTGATGAACCGTCTGAGCGTGACAAAGGTAGACGAAATCCGGTTGGCGGGGGCTTTTGGCAGCTTCATCAGTCCGCGCCACGCGATGGTTCTCGGCTTGATTCCCGATTGCGATCCCGCGCACGTAATCGCTGTCGGCAATGCAGCGGGGCATGGCGCGTGCATGGCCTTGCTGGACCGCGAAGCTCGGGAAGAAGCCGTGCGCCTTACAGAAGAGATCGAATACGTTTCGATCGCGGTCGAGCCCTCTTTCCAAGAGGAGTTCGTCGCGGCGATGGCATTGCCGCACGGTACGGAGGTGCCGGAGATAAGGAGACGGCTGAGACGGCGGGAGTCCGTTGTGCGCGGGATGGAGACTTTATGAGTGACGACGTGGATCTAACTCAGATCGAGACCGAAGAACTACTCGAGATCATCCACGAGGACCTCTACGACGGACTCGCCAACGAGGTCCTCGCGGGGGTGAACGAACTGCTTCGCAGAGACATGATTCCCTACGACGTGCTCACGCAAGGTCTCGTCGCGGGAATGGATATCGTCGGTGTGGACTTTCGCGACGGGATTCTGTTCGTTCCCGAAGTCTTGATGGCTGCTAAGGCGATGAAGGCTGGTATGGCTGTCCTGCGGCCGTTGCTGGCTGAAACTGGAGCGCCCAGCATCGGAACGATGGTGATCGGCACTGTAAAAGGAGATATCCACGATATCGGCAAGAATCTGGTGACCATGATGATGGAAGGGGCGGGATTCAAAGTGCATGACCTTGGCATCAACAACGATGCAGAAAAGTTCATTGCCGCAATAAGAGAACACAAGCCCGACGTTCTCGGAATGAGCGCGCTTCTCACCACCACAATGCCGTACATGAAAGTGGTCATCCAGGACCTGGAAAAGGCAGGTTTGCGAGACCAAGTCATCGTTCTGGTGGGAGGCGCCCCGGTGAATGCCCCGTTCGCCAAGGCTGTCGGAGCCGACGCCTATTGCCGCGACGCATCGGTCGCCGTTGCGACAGCGAAGAACCTTTTGGAGGAGCGGCGAAGAGCGGTCACGGCTTAGTGTTGCAAGCGGCTAAGAAATCCGAGTGTGTTTGTACAAATGAGAACGAGCAAGAACAAGGTGGCTTTCATTGCTTGCGGCGCGCTGGCTCGCGAGTTGCGAGCACTCGTGTGCGCGCATGGCTGGAGCGTGGATATTCTTGGTCTTCCGGCTCTGCTGCACAACCGTCCCGAGCGCATTCCCGGTCTCGTGCGCGAGCGAATCCGGCAGGCTCGCGAACACTATGAGCGAATTGTTGTCGTCTACGGTGACTGTGGAACAGGAGGACAGTTGGATGCGGTGCTCGACGAAGAAGGTGTATCGCGCATTGCTGGTCCGCATTGTTATGAGATGTACGCGTACCCCGAGTTTGACGAACTGAGCACCGCCGAAATCGGCACATTCTTCCTGACTGATTTCCTGGTGCGCGAGTTCGATGCTCTGGTCTTCCGCGGACTCGGTCTGGATCGCCATCCCGAATTGCGTGACGACTACTTCGCTCACTATCGGCGTATCGTCTACCTTGCTCAGCAAAAGGATGATGCTCTGGAAACCAGGGCGAAAGACGCAGCCAAGCGTTTGAATCTGCCTATCGAGATCCGTTTCGTCGGATATGGCGCGTTGGAATCAAGGCTCGTGGAACTAAATCACTCGTGATATCGAAATATCGAACCATCTATTGGTGGGACATTCCCGCGCAAGTGAAGGCACGATCGCGAGCCGTTCGATCCGCGGGTGAATGGGATAACGTATGCTGACCGAGGTTACATCTCCGACCAAACAAGTTCTTATTGGCCCTGGCGAACCGTTTGTAATTATTGGGGAGCGCATCAATCCTACCGGAAGAAAGCTGCTGTCCGACGAGATGGCGGCTGGCAATTTCGATCGTGTACGATCTGACGCGTTGGCGCAGGTCGCGGCGGGCGCCCACGTGCTCGATGTCAATGCAGGCATACCGCTGGCAGATGAGCCAGGCATTCTTGCCGAAGCCATTCAGGCAGTGCAGTCGGTGACCGACGTTCCACTCTGCATCGACTCATCGATTGTGGCCGCACTCGAGCGTGGGCTTGCGGTATATCGCGGTAAACCTCTGGTGAACTCCGTCACCGGAGAAGAGGAGCGTCTGGAAACCGTGCTCCCCCTGGTCGCCCGACACAAGGCGGCGGTCGTCGGAGTGGCGAATGATGAGACGGGTATCTCCGATGACGTAAATATGCGCTTCGCGATCGCAAAGAAAATTGTCGATCGGGCAGAACGATTCGGCATTCCCCGGGACGACGTGATTATCGACCCCCTCGCGATGCCGATTGGCGCAGTCCCCGGTGCGTGTGTGACTTTGTTTACTTTGGTGCGGCGTCTGCGTGAGGAACTCGGTGTGAATACGATCTGCGGTGCATCCAACGTTTCGTTCGGGCTGGCGGACCGTCCTGCGCTCAACGCTGTCTTTCTCGCCATGGCGATCGGCGCCGGTATGACGTGTGCTATCACGAATCCGATGGAGGAAAAAATCCGTGAGGCGATTCTGGCGGCGAACGTAATGATGAATCATGATGAGAATTGCCAGGTCTGGCTGGCGAACCATCGGTCGAACTCCGAAACTGCGGGAGGGCACGCGGCTACCAGGCGAGAACGGCGAACAGCGCGACGCGCTGGACGTGGCGCCGGAGAGACGGCATGACCTTAACGACTCTTCGCACCAGCCAGCCGAAGGTAGCTTCTTGCACCAGGGCAGTCGTCTGAAGTGTGTTTACCTGCCGCTCTTTTCGCATCTGGCGGCGGGCCAAGCGGCGGAGTTCGTCATATACGAGCGGGGTCAGGCGATCCAGGGCGGCATTATCGCCGACCCAAGCCTTCAACAGGACAGTGACATCCGTGGACCGGGAAGGCATCAGTAACAAATTTTTCTCGAACATCGTAGCGATTCGTCTGTCCCTCTCGGAAATTGCATCAGCGCTGAAATTCGCGACTGAGTTATTGCTGTACGGCGATGCTGGAGGCGTGAACTCCGAACCTCGCAGGCTGATCGCTGGAGTTGTGTGGGATGAGAGACTCAAGCGTCGGGCCAGCTCTTGATTCGGTCAGTGCAACCCAGGGCTCAGCGGAACGAGCAGCACCTGCTCGAGGCATGGTCGGTTGTTGGCGCGCTAAGGCGGCGCGCCGCTCGTAGCTGTGATGCAGCCCGCCCAGCACCGGAATCGAGACAATCCGGGGCCAACTCCGGCGGCTGGATCGGTCTTGATTCCACAGTATCTTTCTCCAATGCCAAGTGAACGCGTTTCCGATGATAATAATCCACGAATGTTCGAAGGTGTCGGTCCAGGCTTCCCTCGTTGGATACGATCAAGTGATCCAGGCACTCGCGGAGTATGGTTCCGATCACGCGTTCCACGTATTCGCGGTGCCACGGCGACCGGAGTCGCCAAGAGCACCTGCTCGATGCCCATCGCCTTCACTTGTTCCACAAACTCGTGGCCGAACATGCGATCCCGGTCACGAAGCAGGTGTCCCAAGGGAATGCCCCGCGGAGTTGCTGAGTTGTCTATTCCGCCGTCTGATGAGCTGTGACCGCGAAGTGCACAATGCGGCGCCGATCATGCGCCAACACCAGAAACACCTACCGGATCTGGAACCGGACGGTTGGTGCCACGAAGAAGTCCACCGACACCATGCTCTTCATGATTGTTGAGGAACGTGCTCCAGGTTTGCGATGGCGGCTTTCGATGTCGCACCATGTACTAGGCGACGGTGGGCTCAGTGATCTCGATGCCGAGTTTCAACAACTCGCCGTGAATGCGAGGTGCGCCCCAGCGTGGGTTGTTGCGACTCATCATCCGAATCAGATCCCGAATCTCGTGCGGTACCCTGCGTCGACCTGGCTTGCACGGTGGATTTTCCATGTCCAGAACAAGCGGAATCCTCTCCTGTGCCAAGCGACAACTGTGTCCGCATTGACGATCAGTAGCGCGGATTTCCAGTCAGCCCAGACAAGTCGCAGCCATACCCAGAAGACTCGATCGGCTGACATCAGTTTCGGCCGTTTGGGCACCGAACGTCGCAACACGCCGAGTTGTTGCCGCAGCGCGAGGTTTTCCAGCCGCAACTGCGCAGACGTCTTAAACATTGAGGCAAGCATTGTAAGCGCAGCAACCAGGTGCTGCTGCAATGACCAGAGGAATAGATGAAAGTCGGTCAACTTCAATCATTACAGCTTCGAGTCGAATATTTTGGAGGGACATTGGATTCCAAAGGTATTTCGCCACAGGTATCACCGATTGCCGAAAGAACTTACGCCTTTGTGTCCGGCGGAGGCGATCGCAGGAGCGCCTTTACGACCTTGGCGCCGGTGACCAACGTATCGGTGGGTGTCTCCGTCGTCCCGTTGTGCAAGAATTTGAATCGCTGGTGGTCCACGCCTAGTGTGGCGAGAACGGTCGCCTGCAGATCTGGCACACTCACGGGATTCACGACAGCCTTATAGCCAAAATCGTCGGTTTCGCCGTACACAAAGCCCTGCTTGAATCCGCCACCCGCGAGAATGGTTGTGAATCCGTGCCGGTTGTGATCTCTGCCATTGCCGTTTTCAGTAATGGGTAGCCGGCCGAATTCTCCAGTCCACATGACCAGCGTGCTATCGAGCAGGCCCCGGCCCTTCAGATCCTTAAGCAGAGCGGCGGACGGCTGGTCGGTCTGCGCACAGATCGTCTTGAGTTCGGTATCGATGTCGGTGTGATTATCCCAGGGCTGAAAAACCGGCGGGAAAACCTGTACGAATCGAACTCCGGCTTCGATCAGGCGTCGCGCCATTAAACAGCGGGTACCGTACGGAGCTGTTACCGGATTGTCCAAGCCATATAGCTTCCTGGTTGAGTCCGATTCTTTGGAGATGTCGAGAACCCCCGCGGCCGTAAGCTGCATTCGTCCTGCGAGTTCGTAGTTCTGAATCCTCGCTTCCAATTCGAGCTCTTTCGAGTGTCGCGCCTGAAACTGTGAGTTCATCGCGGCCAGGAAATCGAGACGATCGCGCTGTGCTCCTGGTGGCAGCGCGAGGGCCGGATAAAGATTGTGGACCGGCGCGCCGCTAGAATTGAATTCCACTCCCTGAAATAGCGCTGAAAGCCAGCCGCTAGACCAGACCAGCTTGCCTGTCGTGTTGTAACCAGCAGGATCGCGCAGAACGATGTAAGCCGGCAAATTTTGATTCTCGGTTCCGAGCGCGTACGTGATCCACGATCCCATCGCCGGACGGCCGGGGAATATCTTACAGGTCTGAAGCATGATCAGTGCTTCGGTGTGATTGTTATGTTCTGTGTGCATCGAGCGGATCATGCACAAGTCATCCGCCACGCTAGCCAACTGTGGGATTGCATCCGACATCTCGATGCCGGATTGACCACGTCGCTCGAAACGGTACGGACTCTTTAAAAGGATATTCTTGTTGTTCGGCTGGAATGTTTCAACGCCGTATGGGTGAGGCTCGCCGTTTCTCTTCGTGAGCTCGGGCTTAGGATCAAACAGGTCCATCTGGCTCGGGCCGCCATTCTGCATGAGTTGAATCACGGCCTTCGCCGTGCCCTGGAAATGGCCCGACCGGGGCTTGCTGTCCTTATAATCCGCAAACTGAGGCTGGGATGTATCCTCAGCCCCGAGAGCGCCGGACTGATTCAGCAAACAAGCAAGAGCGATCTGACCGAATCCCAGGCCCGAGGATTTCAACAGAACCCTTCGTGATATGTATGAGTCGGGTGGCCTATTCTCGATCGCCATACCAATTCTCCTTCGAACGTTACTCGATATACAGAAATTCGTTGGTCGCCAAGAGCATCTGACATAGGCTGGCCAGAGCTTTCTCCTCGGCCTGCTTCGCGGGCAGCTTTACACCCGCGAACCCCGCAGCGATCTTTTGCAGATGTTCTACCGAGAGCAACTGCTCTCGGGCTGTTGGTTGTCGGGAAAGAGCTATCAAGAAAGCAGTGTCAACCTTCTTTTCAGGTATAGCTTCCGGTCCTGCCATGCGTGTGACCCTGGCGGCAAATGCGGCAGACTGCTCCATCATGAATTGGCTGTTGAGAAGCGCCAGCGATTGCAGTGGAGTTGCGGAGGGGACCCGATGCGTGCAGTTTACCGACATGATGGGAAAGTCGAACACTTCGAGAAAGGTGACCGGGTAGTTGCGCCGGGCAAAGATATAAATGCTGCGCCGCGACGGGTTGTAAGCGCCATCGATCTTTTCAAAGGGCCCCGTTTCGGGCATCTTTTGGGCAACTGTCGTTAGTCCGTCCGACGCGATCTCCAGGGGCAGCGGTGGACCGCCGACAGTCAAATCGAGATTACCGGCAATAGCAAGAACCGAATCCCGGACAACCTCGGCCTCCAGTCGCCTTAAATTCATGCGCCACAGAAGCGAGTTCGAAGGATCAACCTTCTGGCCGGCAAGTTCTTGAGCTCCCGCGGCTGCTGTGTTTGACTGCTGCCGGTAGACAGTGGAAGTCATGATCAGCTTGTGCAGGCGCTTGACCTTCCAGCCGTTCTCCATGAAATCCACTGCCAGCCAATCTAACAACTCGGGGTGAGTGGGCCGAACACCCATCTGTCCGAAGTTATCGGGCGTCGTTACGATCCCTACTCCGAAGTGCTCTTGCCAGATGCGGTTCACCATCACTCTCGCGGTTAGTGGATGATCCGTGCTCGTGAGCCAGCGCGCAAAGGCCAAGCGTCGACCAGTGGAGGAACGGTTGGGATCGCTGGCAGGCGGGTCGTTCTGACCCGCAGGTGATAGGACCGTCAAGAATCCCGGATTGACGACAGGACCCGGAGTCTTCACGTCTCCGCGGAAGAGAAGATGAAACGGTTGAGTTTCGCCCTCTTCCCAGGCGGCTGCGATCTTGCCATGCTCCCGCTTCCATGACTTCAATCCCTCAATTTGCTTTGTAAGGCGATCCGAAGTTGCTCGCTCTGCCTCTGTGAGCGCAGCGTCCACTTCGGTGATTGTGACTTTTGCATCACCGCCAAACTTCAGAACAAGATAATTCTGTACCGGGCTGCGCTTCTTTGCATCCATTGCCAGGGCAGCTTCGAGGTCTGCCCGTATCGGTGGGGGAATTGACGCAAGCTTTGCTTGGAATAACTTCTTCTCGTGCGGACTGCGGATCGAATCTCGTTGCCGTGTGAGGTCTTCGAGTGGCCGATCAATCTCGGCGTTGTAGCGAGCGAGCTCCTCTAGTTGAGCCCTCGATGCGTCCGGGAGCACCTCCTCCTTCGGCTCCTCTTTGTACATGTAGACTGGCGCGAAATTGGCAGCCATCCTGTAGTAGTCCTGATGCGGAATGGGATCGTATTTATGCGTGTGACAGCGCGCACATCCTACGCTCAGGCCCAGCAAGCCACTCGACACGGTCTCCATAGCCTGAAAGACCGCATCGTATCCGCGGCGGTTCGTTACGTTGCGAAGATATCCTGTTGCCGTAAGCGCATCCCGAATCTCGGGAGTGTACACACGAGCGTTGCGCCAATCGACAAGCTCATCCCCCGCGAGTTGCTCGGTTACAAAACGATCGTATGGCTTGTCCTCGTTGAACGACCGGACAACATAATCGCGATAGCGCCAGATTCCATTGTTCGGAAACACGTATTGAAGCGCCTGGTCGTTATCGATCGATTTGGTGTCGGCATAGCCCGCCACGTCCAGCCAATATCGGCCCCAACGCTCACCATACGCAGGCGAAGCTAACAGGCGATCAATTAGTCTTTCATAAGCGTCCGGCTTCTTGTCGGCTGAGTACGCCTGAACCTGCTCGGGAGAAGGCGGCAGACCCGTGAGGTCGAAATACGCTCGCCGCATCAAAGCTAACTTCGATGCTTCAGGGGAGAAGCTGAGTCCCTTCTGTTCGAGCTTCGACAGCACGAACCCGTCGATCGGCGACCGGACGAGTTGATTACTCTTGACTTTCGGTACAGGTCCCCGCACAGGCCTGATAAAGGACCAGAACTGACGGTCTTTGTTGCTGACTGTCGGCCGTGCCGCAGGAGCACTCTCGACTTTCGGTTTCGCAACGGCCGTCTCAGGCATCGCCAAGTCGATCCAGCTGGCGATGGTGACGATCTCGTCCTCTGAGAGAGGTGTCCCCACGCCGGCAGGTGGCATCTCATGCTTGCGGAGTTTGCGGATTAAGAAACTTCTTTCGGAGGCCCCCTTTACAACAACGGGCCCGTTCTTGCTTCCCTTGAGAAAAGTGTCGAGCGAAGAGAGGTCCAGCCCCGCTTGCGCCTTTGCGCCCATATGACAACCGATACAACTCTTAGCCAGAATGGGCTGGACATCGCGTTCGAATACGGGAGGTTGAGCCGCCAAGCAGGCTGAGAACAAGCTGAGAACCGCAAGAGGACCGCTAACCGAGAAGTTACTCAGATATCGCGTTTTGCCCACAGAGATGCTTACATGCCAGCGTTGAACCGTACACATGTCCGTCAACCTGTATACAGTCTACATCTCTATGGTTCAACTTAGTAGGGGATTTCTGTCGATTCTCTCCGCTTCAGCGGGGCCCGTTTTGACTTTCAGGAACGAGTTCCTTCGTTGCGTCGATGGTGAGCCACGTTAGAGCCGTGATCAGAGAAATCGCCGAAATGGGTATCAGCGGGAAATCGTAGCTGTTTGAGGAGCGCACCAGATACCCGAAAAGGATGCCCGAGAAGAAAGACCCGACCTGGCCCGCGGTGTTCATACTCGCAGTCACAGCGCCGGCATATTTTCTTCCGATGTCGAGACACGTCGCCCAACAGGTCGGTATGGTGAAATCGGCTGCGCCCGCCCCTAGCGCGAGCAACACCAATGCAGTGATCTTGTCATCCGCTAACGCTGCCGAAAGTGTGCATAACGCGGAAATAACCATCCCCGATATGCCTATGGCGCGCCGGCCCCAGCGTGGTCCGAGCCTGCGCACAAGATGATCGCCCACAAAGCCACCGGCGAGGTTCCCTATTGCCCCGAACAAGAACGGCAAGCTCGAAATGAACGCCATCTGCTTCTCATCGAAGCCGCGGCCCTTCACCATGTAGGTGTGAAGCCAGGAAATGTAGAAGAAGCTGGCGTAGGCGAACGTGTGATACATGAAAAGGATCCGCCAAAAATTGCCGCTCCTTAAGGCGATGCTCCACGGTAGTCCTTCATGCTTAGCCTTCACGGGTATATCACCTATGCGCTGTAGTTCCTCAGGACTAATTCCTCGCATCTCGGTTGGCCGATCGCGGAACCACCAATACCAGATCCCCGCCCACACGACGCCGACAGCGCCAAAAACATAGAAGCCGGCGCGCCATCCGAACCATGCTTGTATGGGGACCAGGAGGATTGGTGTCACGGCGCCTCCCAGGCGGCTTGCTACCCAAACGATTCCGTGAGCCCGCGCTAATTCGGTTCGGGGAAACCATCGCGAAATCGCCGCTGAGCTATTGGGATAAGCTCCGGCCTCGCCAGCTCCGAATAGAAATCTGACCACAAGAAGGTAGACATAGTTTGTAGAGGCACCCGTCAGGCAAGTAAATACAGACCACCAGACCACGATCCTGGGAAGCACTTTTCGAGCCCCAATCCGATCTCCCAACATCCCGGTTGGAATTTCGAACGCGCCGTAGGAGATCGCAAAAACACTGACAACCCAGCCCCAGTGCTCGGGCGAAAGATTCAGATCCGCCTGGATTCTGGGTCCCGCAACGGACAAGCAGACTCTATCTAGAAACGTGATGACGGAGAGAAGGAACAGTAGGGCGAGAACGCGATATCGATACGGCATGCACGAGCCTTTTAAGGAATACATGTCAAATTCCTTGACATGCCCTTTAACCATACTGTATACAGTATGCGAACAACGCTTTTCTTAAGGACCACCGCGTGCTTCATTCGAAATTGATGGTCGTGTGCGCCGCTACCGCTCTTTGGTCGCAGGTTCCCGCTGATGTTGCGGCGGAGTTTGCGAAGTCGCCGACTCCACCTCCTTCAAACGAAGTGGTCGGAATTGACATTGATCGTTTTATCGGCAATCCATTTCAGCATCAGGTGCGGTTCTCCCACGGCTCTCTTCTGCTGCGTTCGATACTCGCCCACGGAGACCCGTACGGTCCGGGGGCACCTGGTGCTGTACTCGAATACCGCAAGGATCTCGCATACGGTACGCTCTTGCCGAAGAACGAAACTACGCTGACGTCAATTCCCGAGCAGTTATTCATTTATGTCGAAAAGGGCGAAGGCCACATCGACAACGGGTCCGAATACTGGGATTTACGAGAGGGGATTGCGGTACTGATTCCACCCAACGCCAAACATCGACTCGTGAATACCTCAAACGAGCCCATCGATATGATCATGATGTTTTGGATCCCGGAGTCTGGCGTCACGCCCGCGAAAGATATTCTCGTGCGGGACGTGAACACGGTTCCGTTCCACGATTGTGGCGGCGTTGGATGCCACTGGACGTATTGGGGCAAGAATATCTTCCACTCTACTCCGCATGGTCTTCATCCCAACGAAGGCTTTCATTTGGTTCATGTGCCGCCAATGTCTATTGGCGAACCCCATGCCCACGTGCGCAAATGGGAGGAGATCTGGGTGAAGTTGGGACCTGACGACGCTTATCTCACCTTAGGCAGTGAAGTCCGTGACATGCCTGTCCACACAGGGTTCCTGGCGCCCCCGAACTACAAGACAGTTCACGCTGTCCTGAATTTGAGGAGAGACAGGTCGCAAAAATGGCTGTTCCTTAGCCGGTTTATCGTGAAACAATCCGGCTACACTACCGGACCCCTGGTAGCGGCGAAACCCGTGAGCAGCGTCAATAAGTAAGTTTGCAGTATCAGAACCTGAACTTCACACCGAATTGCATCTGCCGAGGTGAATTTGCCTGGCTTCGCACAAGGCCGAAGTTCTGGCTGTTGAGAGTTGAGTCGGGTCCTGCCCAAATCACGCGGTTAAAAACGTTGAACATCTCCCATCTGAAGTCCATGTTGAAGCCTTCGGTGAACCGGAACGTACGCGCGATCGAGACTGCCTCGTCGAGGTTCCACGGGCCGCGCGCTTTGGGATTATTGATGGTCGCCGTGCCGAAATTTGAACGCGAAATCCAGCCCTTCACACCGGCTGGAGCAGAATCCGTTGGCACACGGCTGAATCCAGATGGCGACCACCACGTGTCCGCAAAGGGATCGAACTTGTCGCCCTTTGTGTCGGCTCGCCAGTTTTCATAATCCACCACAGAAATTCTGTTGGAGCCAGTGCTGAAGAGAGGAAGCTGATATCCCGGAAATACGGCAAACGGAGTTCCCGAGAAGTAATTCTGGATGGCCGCGATGCGCCAACCTCCGAAAAGGTAGTTGCCCATACCGGACGTCAGGAATTGACGTCCTTTTCCGAAGGGAAGCTCATACGTGAAGTTAGTTTTGAAGATATGTGTTTGATCGCGGCGCGACAACCCCATCTCGAGACTCCGGTTATAGTGGTCCATCGACCCCGGCACTCCAGCGTTAACCGCTGAGGCGCCGTCCGCGTCGCTCATGAATTTTGAGAGCACATAGGAGCCCAACAGCGCAAGGCCGGACGAATAGCGCCTTTCCAGCTTCAGAACCAACGCATGATAGCTAGACTTCCCACTTCGATCTCCGCCATCCTGCGATGTAAACACATTGCGGTACTGAGGGTAAGGACGCAGGGCCTGGCCCACGGGGCCGCTGTAGTTCGGATAAGGCAAGGGAATACCGTTGGCCTGAGCTAAATCGGAGTTAATGCTAGCGGCGAAGAGACTGTTTGCGCCCTGCACGCCCAAGCGTGACACCAAGCCCTCATAGATTTTAGGATCAATCTGATTGATGTTCACCAGATTCGCGGTAAGGTGTCGACCCAGGACGCCGCTGTACCCGATCTCGGCCACCATATTCGCCCCGAGTTCCCGCTGAATATTGAAGTTCAAGTTATAGGATTCGGGGAGTCTGCCAGCATCATAGGTTTGCCAGAACGGAATGTCCTGTTCGTTCAGGACCGTCGGATTGATGAAAGGAGGGGGCGTCCAGGCAGGAAAACCGTCGTCCAGGCGAAAGGCGGGAGTGATGAGTTGATTGTTCGAGGCATAGGTGTAGGAGCCTACGAATCCTTGCCAGTGAGCACTTCCACCAGTGTTCTTTACTGGGGCAAAAGAGCGGCTTGCCGACAGTCTCAGGACCGTCTTGTCGGTGACGCGGTATGCAAGCCCGAAGCGAGGACTGAAGCCCCACATCCACGAGTCATAAAGCGTGCGGCTATCTGTGCGACCTGGGCCCGATCCCGCGAACACGCTCGCTCCCAATCGACCGCTCGCTCCAGGGTTAGGAACCGTCGGATCGAAGTTGGAATAGCCATCCGGGAAGTACCCTTCGACGGTAGGAGGTGTGTACTCCCATCGCAGGCCGTAGTTGATGGTCAACCTCGAGTTGATTCGCCAGTCATCTTGTGCGTACAACGCCCAGTAGCGCCACTGGTTGGAAACATATCGCAAGGTGGTGATGTTCGCGTTTGCCACGTCGCCCAGAAGAAAGGCGGCAAATCCGTTTCCGGTGCGCCCCGACTGGTCCAGCGGCAAACTGGTGCTTAGGCGGCTGAAGCTGAGTTGGCCGCTACACGTATGGCAGCCTCCGCCATTATAGTGATCTTCCTGGAAATGGAGCCCGAATTTTAGGGAGTGCTGTCCGGTGATCCAACTCAGATCATCCAGCAAGGCGAACGTCTTGTTCTTGTTGTTTCCGTCAAAGGCGCGTCCCCAGCCTGTATAGTCATCGAAGGAGAAACCGGGGAACATTCGGTCGGGAATCGGAACGTTCTTCAATCCGATAACGTCCACCCAATTCTGATAAAGCGATGTCGTGGCGCGGCTCTGTGTCTGATTGTTTACGCCAGCTCGGACCTGATTGAAAATTCGGCTGCTGATCGTGCTGTCCCAATTCAGTCTGAAAACTCGGGTGCGCGTGTCACCCAGGGTGAAGTCGTTGATAGGCGCGGGCAATGCTGGAAAAGCGCCTTCTACCGGCGGAATCTCCAGAGCGATTCCTCTGTTATACAGGAACCCGATTCGGTTGCTCGCGTTGAAGCTGTGATCGATCTTGATGCTGTACTTATCGAGCGGATTGCTCGCTCCCCCAAACGAACTGAGAGGGTTGCCGGGACTCACGCTCAGAAAGTTATTGCGGGGGTTCGGAGATAGCCTTCCGGATGGATCACCCACGGTCGGTTGAACTCCCGCTGCGAGTTTTGCGACATTCGTGGCGACAGTGCTGAACCGTTGCATGGGAATCCGGTTGTTGGGGAAGGGGTCACGAATGAACCCGCCGGCTCCGTCGGATCGCGTCGTGCTGGGATCGTAGATCGGAATCAAATTTCCGGTCGGATCCTTCCAGTTCGAGAAATCACCCTGGTACATCTCTGGAAGGGGTACGGTGAGGAACCGTACTGGCGACGTCGTGCGGTTGCGGAATAGTTCGAAGGACCCAAAGAAGAATGTCTTATTCACTCCGTTGTAGACCTTCGGAATATAGACCGGGCCACCAATGGTCGCTCCGAAGTCGCTTTGCTTCAGCACTGGCTTCCGAATATTCGTCGCATTGTTGAAGAATGTGTTCGCATCAAGGGCGTCATTGCGGAAGAAATAGAAGGCCGACCCGTGAACCTGGTTTGTGCCCGATTTCGCAACATAGCTCATCATGCCGCCACCGGCACGTCCCGACTCAGCCTTATAGCCATTGGTTTCCACACTGAACTCGGTAATCGCATCTATTGACGGAGAGTTTAATGTCGCGATCTGGCGATAGATGATGGCCGCCTGATTTGGTGTCGCGTCGATGCCTTCCAACGAAACACCGTAGCCGGCCTCTTGTCCGCCGCCCAGCGTGATGTCGCTGCCGACGTTGCGCGCTTCCGGAGTAATGAGCGCGAGATCGAGAGGAGATCGCATTTGTCCGGCAACTACCAGCGGCAGGTCTTCGACGAACTTGTTCGTCACTGCGCTGATTACCTTGGCTGTATCGGTTTGCAGCAGCGGTGCGGCGGCAGCAACGGTGACGGTTTCAGTCAATCTCCCGAGTTCGAGCACACCATCGATTCGAACGGTGCTTCCCGCGCTCAAAGGAATGCCGGTCCTTATTAGAGTTCTAAAGCCGTTCGCCGAAATTTCAAGCCGGTACTCACCGACCGGCAGCGCCGGAATCGTGTACACGCCATCCAACGTCGTTGTGGTGTTGCGCTCTACCGAAGTGGCAATCTGGACCGCAATGACTTTCGCTTGCGCCACCCCGGCTCCAGATTGATCCGTCACCGTGCCTGTTATGGTGGCCCTTTCGCCCTGAGACCACAGTCGAATGGTCAGCAGTGAACCAACTAAGACAATCCATGCCGCGCGAGGCTTATGTGGCATCGGTCAAGACCTCCATTCCGAGCAGGTTGCAATCCAAGCCCCTAGCTGTAGACGGTATACAGATATCACAAAATCTGATTTGGTGTAGGGCTCTGTCAAATACTCAAGGGCAAGTTAGCTTGATGCAAACTCAATGAATTTTGCGGCAGGAGCTCAAAGATCTCGTGCTTGCAACAGCCGTGAGTTCGTATGCCTGGTTCGCATCCGTCGAACATAGTCGCTGGGATCTTGATGCTGAACCCGCCTAACGAAGGCGTTAACCGAAATTCCGGAGCGGCGCAGACCGACGCGGCGTTGAGGGCGCAATGAAGGAAAGTGCGCCGATTGAGCCTGACGTTGCCTTATCCGCCGCAGCCTATTTTCCCGCCCCTCCATCGCTCCTGTGCGCGCGTGTCGATGCGCATATTCCAGAGTGCGCGGAATCTGCCTCACCATGTTATAGTCCTCTGCGATGAGGCGCCGCACGCTGCTCGGCCTGGTTGGTTGCCCCGCGCAGCGGCTCTTGGGGCAGATGGCCACACGCGGGATCAACTCCCAACCTCGTGGCAAGCCGTCCGGCCTTTCGTTTAACGCCCAATTCTCCGACATCGCTGCGACGGCAGGATTGACGGAGTCGACGATTTACGGGGGCGCCGATCGATATGACTACATCCTCGAAACGATCGGTTGTGGCATAGCGTTCATCGACTACGATAACGATGGCTGGCTCGACATTTTCATGCTGTCGGGTACGCGGCTTGCGGGCGCACCGCTCGGAAACACGAATCGGCTCTATCACAACAATCGCAACGGTACATTTTCCGACGTGACAGAAAAGGCCGGTCTCTTCCGTTCAGGATGGGCTTGTGGCGTGACCGTAGCCGACTACGACAACGATGGATTCGAAGACATCTTCGTAACGTATTGGGGGCAGAATGTTCTTTACCGAAACAACGGGAATGGGACTTTTACGGACGTCACCAAGGAGGCCGGTCTGCTGCATCCAGGCGTTCGTTGGGGGACGGGCTGCACGTTCCTCGACTACGATCGCGATGGCCATCTGGACTTGTTCGTCTCCAACTATCTGCGTTTCGACCTTCGCACGACTCCGTCAGCGGGCAAACTCAAAGCCTGCAATTTTCACGGCGTGCCAATCTATTGCGGCCCGCGTGGTTTGCCGTCCGAGTCCTTCGCCCTTTATCACAACAATGGCGATGGAACCTTCACGGACGTGAGCCGGCAAAGCGGAATTGGTCGATTGCGGAATAGCTATGGCCTGAGCGCGATCGCGGCCGATTTTGACAACGACGGGTGGGCGGACATTTTTGTGGCTTGTGATTCGACTCCGAGCCTACTGTTTCGCAACAATCATGACGGCACGTTTACGGAATGCGGGCTCGAAAATGGAGTCGCGTTAAGCCCGGATGGCCAGGAGCAAGCAGGAATGGGAGTAGCTGCCGGCGATTTCGACCTGGACGGGAACATCGACATCCTCAAGACCAACTTTGCGAATGACACCGTTTGTCTGCTTCGCGGAAATGGAAAGGCGTTCACCGATGTCACCCTCAAATCAGGCCTCGGGGTGGAAACGCGTTTCGTCGGTTGGGGTGCCGCCATGGGCGACTTCGATAACGACGGATTGCCCGACCTCTTTTGGGCTACCGGCGGTGTTTTCCCTCAAGTGGAGAAGGTGATGCCGGCATACCCGCATCGGACACCACGCGTTTTGTTTCGGAATCTCGGGGAAAAGTTCGAACAGCTTTTCGACGAAGCCGGACCCGGCATTGTGGCGAAGCATTGTAGCCGTGGGGTGGTAGCCGGCGACTTCGATAATGACGGAGATATTGACCTGTTGATATCGAACATGAACGAACCGCCCAGCCTGCTGCGAAATGATGTTGCGGGAAATCATCATTGGCTTAAGGTTAAGCTGATCGGTGTGAAGTCGAATCGTAGCGCCATCGGAGCGCGCGTAACAGCCAGCTATGGTGGAAAGCGACAGTCGCAGGCACTGATCGCGCAATCCGGATACTTGTCGAGCGGCGACAAACGATTGCATTTTGGGCTCGGCCGAGCAGAGTCTGTCGACCTCGAAATTCGGTGGCCTTCCGGCGCTCGCGAGAGCATCCGGAATGTCTCGGCCAATCAACTCTTGTCGATCCGTGAAGGCGCAGGAATTGTAGATCAGAAACGATTTTGATCGAATTGTCGCGCCTTGGATAAGCGGCACTCCGTTTAACCTGACGTTCAGGATTTTTCACTCGAAATAATTTGAACGACATATCGCAGAATTGGCTACATAATTGCGTGTTTGTGGCGCTTTACATGAAATTGAACAATCGGCGACTGTAACAAGTCTCGTTTGTTTACATTTCAGTATAATAAAGACCCCGTCTCCAGGAGGAGATGATGAAGACCGGCTTTCTCAACTACCATCAGGCACATCGCATGATGCTTGCCTCGATGCTTCTGCCTGTTTTCGCGATCGCTCAGTCACAGAATGCGGAACTTACGGGGACAGTTACTGACCCGACCGGAGGGATCGTGCCGGGAGCACAAGTCAATGCGACCAACGTGGCCACCGGTGAAAAGCGCGCCACCACGACCAACGAATCTGGTATTTATACGATACTGCTCCTCCCGCCCGGTGGATACGAGATCAACGTACGGAAAGAGGGTTTCCGCTCCTCGACACGGGCTGATGTCGAGTTACACGTTAACCAAACGATGCGTGCGGATTTCGCCCTGGAAGTTGGAGCGCTCGCCGAGTCGGTCCAGGTGACTGGAACTGTCGCTGACCTGCAAGCGGACAGTTCGGATCTTGGTCATGTCGTCCAGAACAAGCAGGTGCTGGACCTGCCGCTGAATGGACGCAATACTATCGCGCTGGCCGCTCTTGCCCCCGGTGTGCGTCCACAGGGTACATTCGGCAACAATCCTGCCACCGGAAATTACACTGGATGGGGGAATTTTTCGGCGAACGGTGGTCTCGCGAATGCCAACGAGGTCCTCGTCGACGGTCTTCCTGCGACGACCGCCGCGATCGGCGGCGTCGCGATGATGCCGTCCGTCGATGCCACAGAGGAGTTTAAGGTACAGACGAACAACTTCTCGGCAGAATTCGACCGCACCGCCGGCGGCATTATCAATCTTAGTCTCAAGTCCGGGAGCAACGTGCTGCACGGGTCGGTTTATGAGTTCCTGCGCAACGACAAGTTCGACGCCACCGATTTCTTCATCAACCGTGCCGGCCGCAGCAAACCCGTTCTGAGGTACAACCAATTCGGAGCTTCCGCAGGCGGCGCAATTGTCAAAGACAAAACTTTCTTCTTTGGGCTATTCGAGGGATTCCGGCAGAATCTCGGGCGCGTATATACCACCACCGTTCCGACCACGTTAGAGAAGAGCGGCGACTTCTCCCAGACGCGCGTTGCATCCGGCGACGTGCGCGTCATCTATGATCCACTCACAACGCAGCGGGTCGGAAATGGCTATGTTCGCACTCCATTTGCAGGCAATGTCATCCCTCCTGGACGGATTGATCCCGTAGCCGCCAAACTTGCGGCGTATGCATGGCCTGGGACGAACACCCAGGGCGCTCCATTTACGAATGTGAATAATTACAGCACGTCCTCTGGGCAGACGACAGACCAGAATACGTACACCGCAAAAATCGACCATCATTTCAATGCCAACCACCGCCTGTCCGGATCCTATGTCTTCCTGGAGCCGAGTCTGTCGTTTTGGGATCCTTTCGGTAATAAGACGACGCCGGCAGATGATGGAGCCCAAGGGGCCGAGAGATCGCAGTCGGTAAATCTCAACCACACGTGGTTGGCCAGCTCGACGACGATCGTTGACCTTCGAGCCGGATTTGTGCGCTTCCGTGATGAACGTATTCCTGCAAGTTTTGGCATCGACTTGACGCAGTTCGGCTTTCCAAAGTCCTACAACGATGCTGTCCTCTGGCGGCACGTTCCGAATATCCACGTCAGCGGGATCTCCGATTTGAATGCGTCGACGGGCAGCACCATATTTGGAGTCCAGAACAATTACTCGTTTGCGGGATCGGTCAGTCTGATTCGCGGCGTCCATAATATGAAGATTGGTGCGCTGTATCGCGTGCTGCAGTTGAATCGGACGCAGAGTAATAACGCCAGTGGAGACTTCTCCTTTAATGCCGGTTTCACGCAAGCGGACCCACTCACTTCCTCACTGACTTCGGGTGTTCCTCTTGCGTCTTTTCTGCTCGGTTACGCCGCCAGTGGGTCAACACAAGCCGTGGCCCGGTTGGCATTACAAAGCAAGTATGGCGGATGGTACTTCCAGGATGATTGGAGAGTGAGCAAGCGGCTCACGTTAAACCTCGGACTCCGCTACAACCTCGAAACTTTCTTTACGGACCGCTATAACAATTACTCTCGATTCGATCCCACTGTCGTACCGACTAAGGCTGCTCAATACACTGGACTAAACCTGAAGGGCGGCATGGTTTTCATGACGCCTGACGACCGTTCACCTTCAGACGCGTATAAGAGAGCCTTTGCGCCTCGATTTGGCTTTGCGTACAGTCTGACATCGAAAACCGTGCTGCGCGGCGGTTACGGCATTTTTTGGCTCCCAAACAACTTGTCCGTAACGAATGGCAATGGGAACAACCCAGCTTATTCGGTTAGCACACCATTTAACAGCTCGATTGATGGGGGTCTCACCCCCGCCGACCGGCTCAGCAATCCTTATCCCAACGGTCTTTTGCCGATTCCTGGAAGCAAGGATGGAGCCGATACGCTAATCGGACAGAGCTTCGGCATATACACACAGGCAATGCAACCTGGTTATATGCAGCAATGGAACTTTGATGTGCAGCGAGATCTAGGCGGAAGTTTCGTTGTGGATGTTGCTTACGCCGGAAGTAAAGGCACCAAGCTACCGAATAGTTTAGCTGTCAACAGAATTGATGACAGCATCTGGATGACCGAGAAAGTTGGTCTTACCGCGAGCGTGCCGAACCCGTTCTTCGGTTTCGTAACTACTGGTCCCTTGAGCGGTACCACGACCACGCGTCAACAGCTACTGTCACCCTTCCCTCAGTTTCAGGGCATAACGCTCGCGCAGCGGCCGATCGGAAACTCTACCTATCACTCTATGCAGGTCAAGGCCACCAAGCGCTTTTCCGGTTCCAGTATTTTGACCGCCGCCTATACGCTCAGTAAAACCTTGACGGATACCGAGGCGGTGACTGGCTGGCTCGAAGTTGGCGGAACAAACGGCGGTTTCTACGACCCATACAATCGCAGACTAGACAAGTCTCTGGCCAACTTTGATTCGACGCACCGTCTTGTTGTGAGTTACAACTATGAATTGCCGTTTGGTCGGGGAAAGGCCTTGGCTGGTAACGTCAAGGGCGTTGCCGGAAAAGTGATTTCCGGCTGGCAGGTAAATGGTCTAACAACCATTCAGAGCGGATATCCGGTTGTGCCAGGTCGCACAATGCTTGTTGGAGATCCCAATACAAGCACAGGTTATTCGGACAAACTTTATCGCTGGTTCGATGTTAATGCTTTTGCTGTCGTACCGGCGTACACCTGGGGTACCGCGCCACGTACTTTGCCTAGCACTCGCAGCGACAAGCAAGCAAATTTCGACTTCTCTGCCATCAAGAACACTTACCTGACAGAGCGAGTTAATCTGCAGTTCCGCGGCGAGTTCTTCAACATCTTCAATCACCCATGGTTCGCGCGCCCGGATAGCGGATTCGGAAATCCTTCCTATGGAACCGTGAACGCAGTGCTGAACACGCCACGGCTGATTCAGTTTGGACTGAAGCTGCTTTACTGAGGCAGTAACTCTTGAACTATGTGCGATTGGCTGCTGCGACGGTTTGTCTCCAGCTAGCTTTGAATACCGGCCAGAGTCAGCCTTCCCTAAGCGAAAACCAAACGGCCGACCGCTTCGATGAGGCGCAACGCGCCTTTCACTCTGGTCAGCTTGATCGCGCGACCGCCCTCTATAAGGATTTGCTTCGGCTTCAGCCCGGATTCCTGGAAGCTCGAATGAACCTGGGTCTTGTTTATTTCAGTGCTGGTGACTACGTTAACGCTGCTACAGAAATGGCGCGCCTGCTGCAGCAACAACCCTCCCTGGCCCCAGCCAACGCCATTCTCGGCATGAGCTATTTGAAACTCGGGTCACCGTTAAAGGCAGCCGTTCCATTGCGCCGTGCGGTTCGGCTTGCTCCAGCGGACCGTGACGCAGTTCTAGCGCTGGCTGCGTGCGAGCAGGCCCTTCAAAACTATCGTGAGGCCGCTAAGCAACTGCGTGCTGTCTCGACGTTGGAACCAAATTCCGAGTTGGCGCTCTTCCGACTGGGCCATGGTTATCTTGGTTTGTCCAAGCAGATCACCGAGCAATTGACAGCCAGTCGCCGCTCGATACCCTGGATCCACAGACTAAAAGGTGATCTGGCGGTCGCCCGATGCCTCTGGAATGAGGCCGCCGAGGAGTACGGAAGGGCCAGCGCGATGGAGCCATCGCAGTCTGGACTGCGCGACGTACTCGAATACGTTCACTCAAAGCAGTCGGACGCGACGAATGCATCGTGCGACTCAACCACGCCGAGCGCAGAAACGATTAGGCAGAGTTGTACCTCTGGAAAGGAGGAAGACTGCGCAACGCGACTTCGCTCCAAACGAGCACCGACGGCCTCTGGGCACGTTGCGTTTGGAAAGATCCTGCTCCGCATGGGAAAAGATGAAGCGGCCTCGGAGGAATTCGCGGACGCGTTATCACTCAAGAAAGACGATGCCGAATCAATGTACTGGCTTGTCCGCACTTACGCCCGATTAACTGAAGCAGCATTCGCACAATTGCTTGCCGCATTCCCCGACTCGGCTCGGACTCATCAGCTCAGGGCCGAAACTTTCGCTGTTCGTGAGGCATACTCGGAGGCGATCGAGGAATATCGCGCGGCCATCCGGCTGCAGCCGCGGGAGATCGAGCTTTACGAAGAACTTGGCAATCTATACCTTTTGACGCGCGCACTACCCGAAGCCCGGGAGTTGCTGGAAGCTGCAGCGGAGGGATCACCGAATGCGCGCATACTTCATCTGCTGGGCCGAGTTTACCTGGAACTCGAACAGCCAGACATTGCTATCCCTTATCTAGAAAAAGCTTCAAACGGCTCCCCGGAACTTCTTGAAGTCCATGGCGACCTCGGCCGCGCCTACTTTCGGACGGGTAAAGTACAACTCGCGGCACGCGAACTGAAGCAGGCAGCCCCAATCGATCGTTCCGGTGATCTTCATTACCTTCTGTATCAAAGCTATGTGGCACTTAGGGAAACCCGATTGGCTACAGCTGCGCTTACTCAATCCCGTGCTCTGCGTGAGAGGACGTTTGCGACAGATCGATCGAAGCTCACAGGCACTACGACTCGATTCACCAGTTCTAAGTAAAACAAAACCTTGTGATATCGTGATCTCGGTTTCGTTCGCAGACGACGTCGCGAACACAGGACATCGCATGCCGCAACCGGTTCCGATTTACAAAGATCAGGGTGAGATCTATCGCGCCGACTCGTGCGCACCCGTTGTCGACGCATTGGCCCGAGGCAAGCTCCGTTCCGCTGCGTTCGCACACGGCCACTATCCTGGCCGGAAGCTCCCTCCCGAAATGTTACCCGGCGTGAAGAGCTTGGGCTATTGGGACGCCGATCATGATCAGGATTGGGGCTTGCCATGGCATAGAAACGAAGGGATCGAGTTCACGTTTCTTGAAAGTGGAACTCTCGGGTTTGCGGTGGATAATCGAGAATACCAACTGGCACCCGATGACGTCACGATTACGCTCCCATGGCAGGAACACCGCGTCGGCCTGCCCCATGTAAACCGGTGCCGCCTGCACTTCCTCATACTGGACGTGGGCATCCGACGTCCGAATCAAGAGTGGCGTTGGCCCGACTGGCTTGTGCTCTCGCGTACTGATCTCAGTCAGTTGACGGACATTCTGCGGCACAACGAACGCCCTGTATGGACCGCGCCAATGCCTGTGCGGCGGTCGATGCTCGCGACGAGTCACGCGGTCGAATCGGATCGCGGCGGTAGCCACATTTCGCGGGTTGCCGTGCAGATTAATGAGTTCTTTGTTGAACTACTGGAGATGTTGCGTCACGGCGGAGTGCGGTTAGATCGGTCGCTGTCAAGCTCGCGGCGGGCTGTAGAGTTATTCCTTGCCGAAGTTCGCGCATACCCGGAACGCATGAAAGCTGATTGCACAGTGGAAGCCATGGCCGGAGCATGTGGTCTCGGCACGACACAGTTCACCTTTCACGTCAAGCGGCTCACGAACGTTACCCCTGTGCAGTACCTCAACGACTGCCGTCTGGAGCTCGCCAGGAGATTGTTGTGCGAACAACCGCAGGAGAGCATCACCAATATCGCGTTAGCCTGCGGATTTTATTCGGGCCAGTATTTTGCAACGCTATTCAGAAGACGCTTTGGCCGCACGCCACACGAATTGCGGAATGCTGGGTAGTTCGGGAAGTGTACGTAGGGCAAATCGGATTTGAATACCTGAGACGTTGGCAGCTCAGGGTTATCATTCGCCCGATCTGGATGCGTTGACGGTTTGTAAACCGGGGAGGAGGGAAATTGGCGAGATCAATCGAGATCGATGCGGCGACTGATTGACCGGCCCCGTCACGCACGCCAACAGACGGGCCACTCGATAGCCTTTCATCCAGTCTGCATCTTCTCAGGTCCTTGGTTTTAAAACAGCCTGCGAGTTTTTTGACCATACGAGATCAGGAGCACATTGCTCTGAGACGGAACATAAAAAGTCTCCATCGATCCCAACACAAGCATCTCGCGACGCTTCCCTTCGGCCGCTCAGAATAGAAACTTCAATCCGAACTGAATGATGCGTCCGTCGGCTGCTGTAGTTATCCGCCCATACTGGTTGACAGTATCCGGATTGGTGCCGGGCGCTCCGAAATTTGGACGATTGAGAGCGTTAAAAAACTCTGCTCGAAACTGCAGTTGCTGCGACTCGCGAACAATACGAAAGCGCTTCTGGACGCCTGCCGTGACGTCGATCGTCCCTGGCGCCCTCAACTGACCTTCCGCGCGCGGAGCGCTCCCGAACTGGCCGGTTTGATTCGGAACAAACGCTGTTGTGTCGAAGTAGCTGTTGATGAAATCGTTCCGCGAGCGTCCGGCATCGAGCCGCGGATCTTTGATCCGATCAGGCCGGTTCGGCTGGCCGCGCAATGCCCGATCCTGCGATGTCGTGAACTGAAGGGGTGCGCCGGCATATGCCGACCAGATTCCATTCACTTGCCATCCGCCCAGCAATACATTGGTGAAACCACGGCCGGCGGAGGGCGAGGGGACTTCCCAAACCCACGAAGTAACAAAGGCGTGCGTCCGATCGAAGTCGGCGGGGCCCCATTCGGCTCGCCTGTTATCCGCGTCCTGTACGCCGCCGTTGTTGGTCAAGACGCTGTTCAGGTCACTCAGCGCCTTGGAAAATGTATACGAAACGAGAACGGTCAACCCTTTACTCATCCGCTTGTCGAGCGAAGCCTGAAGCGAATCGTAGTTCGAATTGGTGACTGACTCGATGTAGCTAAATCTTGAAAAGTACGGATACATGGGCCGGCGCTGGTTCACATTGGCGGCGGTGGATTGACCCGGGATATAGACAGCCTGATTCGCATCGCGCAAGTAGGGAATGTGTGTTCCTCGCGATCCGACATAGCCCACGGTCATTAACAGGTCGCGGTGAAACTCATGCTGAATATTCACGTTCCACTGCTGCATCATCAACTCGCGGAAGTTCGGGCCATAAGACAGTCCGGTAATCTGCTGATCGAAAATCGCATCCTTGCCCGGCGTGTACGGGTGCGGGTTCCCGCCGGGAAAAGTCGACCATGGATTGGCGGTGCTCGGCGGCGCGTTGATGTCGATGATTCGTGTGAAGGGCTGGTAGATCGCAAACTGCCCTTCGATGTTCGACCACGACGGATTGTAAAAGACGCCATATCCGCCCCGAAGCACGGTTTTCTGACTCGATGACAGCGAATACGCGAAGCCAAATCTGGGGGCGAAAAGCGATTTCGCTGCGTTGCGCCCCGCGCGCGGAACATCCGGGTCGCCGTAGAACAACACTCCCGGAGGGGCGTTTACATAGACAGTCGATTGGGCTCCTGCCCAGTAAAGCATCGCAGCGTTATTGATCGCGATCGGCGGGAGCGGAAGTTCATATCGCAGACCGAGGTTCAATGTGAGCCGGCGATTCACCTTGATGTCGTCCTGCACATACCAGGAGAGATGCAGGCCCCGCACGTTATCCGGAGCCGGACTGCCTTGCCGAAACGCAGATGGGCGGCCGAGCATGAAATCAGTCAGCGCGGCATTGGAGAAGTTTCCGTTGAACGTGAATGAGCCATTGGTGCGGGAGAGATTAGCGTCCTGCTGGTACGTGCGGATGCCATCCGTTCCCAGTTGGATGCTGTTTCGGCCGCGGATCCAGGAAAAATCGTCGCTCCAGGCGAGGGTATTGTAGTCGCGGGAGATCTTGATCTGCTCGATACTTGCCTGAAAGAACCCGGTCACATTGAACAGCGGGAAGTCAGGCGTGTACGTGTAGTAGTTGTCGGCAAACCCGAGCTTCTTCAGGTCACCCAGCTCGACTTGCGGGCGGTAGTCGGCATTCGTGTAATAGCCGTTGAATGTGAATCGCGCGGTGTTGATCTTGTTGGGCGATATGTTTGCCATGTGAGTCACGCCGTACAAGTCGGTATCGAGCACCACCGTGCCCTGCTGGAAAGCGGGAAGATTTCCGTGCCCGGTCGGCCCGCTCTTGCGCGTTGTGAACATACGTCCGTTCACCTGCTGATTACCCGATCCGATCGTCTGGTCGCCGCGCAAAAGCATCTGCGAAGGGTTGTTGTCGGAGGGGCGTTGATAGGTGTACGTTCCGAGCCCATCCTGCGCAAGCGGGACATACTGCTTCATAAAGTTGATCGCAAGCGGATCGAGGCGGTTCTCCGGGATCTGATTATTTGGGAATGCCTGGTTCGTCAAGGGGTCGCGGATCACGCGCGAGTAGCCCGAGAAGTCACCGTGAAGCTGAGCCTCCGTAGGGACGAAGATCGTGGTGGCAGTCCCCAACGGTTCTTTTTGCTGTTCCAGGTTGACGAACCAGAATGTTCTGTTGCGGCCGTCGTAGAGTTTCGGAATGTAGACCGGGCCTCCTCCGGCGAATCCATACTGGTTCCGCTTGCGTTTTGTTTTCGTGGGCAGGAAAAAGTTGCGTGCATCGAGCTTGTCGTTTCGCAGAAATTCATAAAGACTGCCATGCAGTTCATTGGTGCCGCTGCGCGTCGAGATCTCGATAACGCCGGACGCATATCCATATCGCGCCGACGGCACACTGGTCTGTATAGTGAATTCCTGCACGGCATCCGGGCTCGGACTCGGTAATAGTTGCTGAAAGACGTTATCCACGTTGAGGGAACCATCAACCCGGACATTCGCCATGCCGCTGTTCTGACTGCCGGAACGTCCTCCCCCGATATTCGTTCCGCTTTGCCCAACACCCGGAACGAGCCGCGCGAGCTGATACACGTCCCTTCCGTTGAGAGGCAGCTCAACAATTCGCTTTGTGTCGACGAGTTGCTGGATCGTTGCAGTTTCCGTGCTGACGCGGCTCACCTCAGCAGAAACCGTCACCTGTTCATTGAGGCTACCGAGTTCGAGCGTGAGATTCAGCAGGATGTCGGCGGCTGTCGTCAATGCGATGCCATCCTTTACCGCCGTCTTGAAACCCTGGTGCTCCGCTTTGATTTGATACGTTCCGATGGGTAACCGCGGGAGAAGATATCTTCCCTCGGCGTCCGTTCGCGTCTGGAAGCTGACCTGCCGCTCAACCTGCACGGCGGAGATGTTTACCGTTGGCACTGCCGCTCCGGAACTATCGGAGACGGTGCCGGAGAGTCTCGCTTCCTGGGCCGATACCACCGCCGCGAAAACGAACGACGTTGACAGTACAATGCGGTTCATTGGCGCTCTCCTCGACACTAGTCCTGATCGACTAGAATCATACAACGGACTTTGTAAGATGACGACCGCCCTCACACGACGTGTACTGCTCCAGGGGCTGGCAGCTTCGATGGCTCCCACTGGCATCGGCTCGGAGAACCTTCCGCCGGTTCGTGCACTGACAAAAGGACCAAAGTTTCACTGGTTCGGCTATTACGACAAACTCGAGTTCGACCCGACGGGACGCTACGTGCTCGGTAATCAGGTGGAGTTCGAACACCGATCTCCTCGTCCGGACGACGTAATCAGATTGGGAATGGTCGACACGCGGGACGGAGATAAGTGGATCGAACTCGGAGAAACGCGTGCGTGGTGCTGGCAGCAGGGCTGCATGCTGCAATGGCTGCCCGGATCGAAGACGGAAATCATCTGGAACGACCGGCAGGATAGCCGATTCGTCTCACATGTTTTCGATGTCAAATCGCGTAAGAAGCGAACCCTACCGGGCCCGATTTATGCGATCAGTCCCGATTCGAGATGGGCTGTGTCGCCGGATTTCGCCCGGCTCAACGACTGCCGGCCGGGCTACGGCTATGTGGGGATACCCGACCCGAACTTCGATGTTCTCGCACCCAAGGATGCAGGCATTTGGAAGATGGATCTTCGTACGGGCAAACGGGACCTCATTATCCCGTTCGCCGAGGCTGTCAAGATTCCCTATGAAAAGGGTGGATTGGACGATTCCAAACACTGGTTCAATCATCTTCTCGTCTCGCCGGACGGAATGCGATTTATTTTTCTGCATCGCTGGCGTGAGAAGAAACGCCAGACGGGCACGTATGAGACGCGAATGTTCACAGCCGCGGCTGACGGTTCAAAGCTGTATGTGCTCGATCCTCACGGCAAGACCTCGCATTTCATCTGGAAAGATGCGAACCATGTTACGGCTTGGGCCTGGCATCCATCGCACGGCAACAAGTTCTACACCTATCGCGACGAAACGGATCAGGCCGAGGTGGTAGCGCCGGACGTGATGACGGAGAACGGGCATAACACGTACTTGCCCGGAAACCGGTGGATTCTGAACGACACGTATCCCGACAAAGAGCGCAAACAGCATCCGTACCTCTACGACACGCGCAATGGCACGCGCTACCCACTGGGGCACTTCCTGTCACCGCCGAATTACACCGGCGAGTGGCGCTGCGATAACCACCCTAGATACAGCCCCGATGGCCACTCCGTCGTGATTGACTCCACGCATGGCGGCAACGGCCGCCAACTTTACATGATCGACGTCAGCCGCATCGTACAGAGCTGAGCCGTTCGAATTGCCTGCCGATGCGGCAGCGCACAAGCGACAGCCTCTGCTTAACTGTCTAGGAGAATTTCCGCTACGTTTCTGGTTTGATCAAAATACTCGAAGCATTGAGAATACAACAGCTATCCAATGGCCTGACGTCTGTTCTTATCGCCGAACTCGGACTGTTACAAGGGGTTCGAGCAGGACTGGATTTGTGCGCTCAGGAGTTCCACCGGCCGGCGAGGGGCTTCGCATTAAGCGCAATCGATTGAATGCGTGCTACACGGATCGAGTCACTGCCCCGGATGGAGATCAGAGGTATGAAGCCCTCGTCGAGCAACTGCTCTGCTTCGCTCTGCGTCAGCCAGAGCTCCGCACATGGCTTCATCTCGGAATCTCCGTTGTCCCGATAAACGTGAACTGGAAACCCACGCATTTCCTGGTGCGAACCGGTGCGCATCTGCCACGCGTCCTCCGAGAACGCTTGTGCAATGAGCACGCCGCAGATGAACGCGGGGTTCCCCCAGAGATACGCGTCATGCTTGCTGCCCTTAGGCATTTCCTCAAATGCGAACTCCTGAGGTGCGTCGGCATCCTTGCCGTACGGCAGGCGCAGCAGAAATCGCGGTAGTGCAAGGCCAACGTACTCTGCTGAAGGCATGCGGCGCATCGCTTGCCAGCGCTCATTGCCAAGCGCGTCGAGTGCGGCGGCCGCTAGCAGGGGCGCCCCAGCAGCACCTGATAATGCGGCCATGTGCTGCAGCAGCCCGGAATCCTTGTCGTCGGCACCGAAAGAGTAGTCAGCAATCATTAATGACCATGGATCGCCGCCCGCTTGCAGAAGAATGTCTTCGAGCGCCTTTGACGTCAACCGGCTCTTGAGAGTGTCGAGTATGTAGATTTTCAGTCGCGGGCCTGTGTCGACGTTGCGGACCAGGAAGTAAAGCGCGCGCCAGGCCCCCTCCACTGCCTGAAGCGCAGGGTTGCCTAATAGCGCCCGCATCTCCTCGCTAATGGAGCGGTCTACCTGAGCGATCATCTCGGATTGCTTGGGATTCGTCCTGGGAACGAGGTAGGGAGCAACTACCTTGCGGGCGTACTCCAGAACCGGATCGACGTTGCGGTGACGGGATCCGCGCGTTTCAGTTGCCTCAATCAAGTTCTCCAACAGGCTTCCGCTGGCCAGCTCCACTGGATCAGGCGCCGCGGCCGGCGCACGCGGCGGAGCGGGCTCCAGCTCTTGGGCAGTCTCCTGAAATCGCGTCGGATCGACGAGCTGGTCGCGCAGGTGCCGCAACGAGCGGAATATCTCGAGTTGCTGAAACAGCCGGTCGGGATGGAAGTCGTCCAGCTCGCGAAAACTCACTGAAAAACTGCCGGAAGGCGCGTCGATCCGGGCCGACGGAGCCACACGGTTCATCACACCATCGAAATTGTCGCGATCAATCAGCACAGGCTTCGGATTCGCGGATTTCTCTGTCGCACCGCTGAAATTGCCGAGAACTAGGATCCGAAAGGGTGTCTCGGGCTCGGGTGTGTAGGTCTTTTGCTTTCCCGGCTCGATATCGAGCTCGACTCGGCCGAAGTCATAGGGCTTTGCCACTCGCTGGACCTCCCGTGCTGAAACGGTGCGTGAACTCCGAGTATGATACCGCACGCAGTGTCGGCCCGCTGATAGTAGAGCATGCGAGTGCCCGTAGTGTTACTGTGCTGCGCTGCCGCCTATGGCCCCTCACATCTGACCGTTATCTACTCGGCGACGCGAAGTTCTCGATGGGTGTGGACGTGCGCGAGATTTGACGCCCGAGGTCACAGTGATGCGCCACTACTGAGAAAATTCTGCTTGAGGTCTTGTAAGCAACTGCGAACCTCGAGCAACGCTCCGGCACGAGCGCCCGAAGCTGACGCACTTGGTACTCAAAGAGGCAGTGGATTAGGTGTCCGGTGAGTTGCCACTCTTCGTGCGCTTTCTTGCCTTACCAATCCGGTCGTATGCATGTCCAATGACTCCGGTCCTAGCTGAAGGTCAGCCGCACACTATTCGCGCGGGTAGGGCAAAAATACCGTGTCTTCGAACACGACAAGAGTCACCAGATTTCAACCGTCGAGAATAAGATACGACGAGTATACTGTCGTAAGGACCGGGCCCCGTGTACTTATAGGAGCTCGCTTTGATATCCCTCATTCCACCGTCGGCAAGCGCTAGCGCGGTGTTCGACATGAGAGTAGCTGAACGCGAATCATTTTAAACAAAGGGTCGCTCTATCTAAGTGAGCACCCATCACTGGTACGAAGCTCCTGGGGTATGTCTTCTCCGATTGATCTCGTGATTATCAGAAAATAGAGTGTTCGGGACCGGGCAGGCGTCCTCCGCCATAGACCCGGCGGTTCGTCACCCTCGAAGTACGGATCATAGCCGGAGAACAGTAGGCAATGTAATCTGTCGGCCTCGCAAAGGACATCTCCGGAACTCGGTTTCGCTCGAGCTTGAGATAGCCCGCCAATCCGCTGATTTCGCCAGTGACGTTTCTGTGGATCAGCGGGCCTCCTGCGGTCAGCTCAATGTACTTGCGAGCGGCTCGCACAAAAAGATACCTCCAACGCACAGTGCGTGCAGATTCGCCCAGGGGATTGCGCACTCTGCCGCCGGGCACGTTCATGCTGAACTGAAAATTTAGACTGACCGCGAGCTGCAGTCAGATCACGACCCCACTTACCGGGACCTGTCGTGTCAAAAATCGTATTGCATGATATTGAGATCGCGGCTTCCGAGCCCGCGAAAAATGGCGCGACTATGACGATTGCCTTCCTGTTAACAAAATTGGCGCTCTGCTCAAAGGAACGTTCCCACCAAAGTTCTTTTGCATCAGGGTGGACTCGCGACCTATGCAGGGAGACAAAGATTCGGCAGCTGAAAGATGTACCATTCCCCCGGTGATTCTGCGAAAGCCTACCTCGAGGTTTTGCTCGGCGACAGATGGACTTTCCGAATGATGGGCCGCACTGTCCGGTTCCGGTTATCGGAGCTGGAGGCGTGGCGCCAGCAGTTTCATGTGAATGGAGGAATCAAATGAGCAAACGAGGACGACCACGTAAAGGCGATGGCGGCGTCTATCGGCGAGGTGACTCGCAGTTTTGGCATGTCTGGTGTCGAGACCAGAAAGGAGAAATACAACGAGAGTCGGTGGGCACGACCGATCGGCAACAAGCCGAGCGCTTGCTCGAGAGCGCTTGACAGCGCGCGACGAGGGTCGTCTGTCAACCGTTCTGACGCAAACAACTCATATTCAATCAATGGGCAGACTGGTTCCTGGAGCGACATTCGAAGCCGCCCTTTCGGAGCGAGGGCAATCACCAGCAGAACCTGAATGCTTTGAAGTTTCTGCGACCGGCATTTGGAGATGTATCGCTTTCTGCTCTTACACCGGAGGCGATCGAAGATTACCTGGCGAATCGACTCCAGGACGAGCGCAAGATTCGCACGAAGTTGGGTATTCAGCTGCGCGGAAAAATCAAGCCGGCAACTGTTCATCAGGAGTTCCGAATCCTGTCACACATGCTAAACGTGGCAGTGAAACAAAAGCGTCTGGCGGACAATCCGTGCCGTGCTGTCGAGTTCCCGGTGTCGGTATCGAAATCCACCCGCAAGCCCCACTATATGACAGCCACCGAACAGGCGAAGATCGAGTTCGCAGCACCCAGTTACCTGCGGAATATCGTTGTGATCCTTTCGGAGACTGGCCTTCGCTACAAAAAGGAGCTCCTTCCAATGAAGAAGGAGCAGATCGATCTGGACAACTGGGTCATTCACGTAGCGGATTCGAAGACAGTCCACGGAATCGGCGACATGCCGATGACGGCGGCGGCACGGGAGGCCTTCCGGCGCCAGATCGAGGAGACACCCGGGAGCGAGTACCTCTTCCCCCGCCCCAACCAGAAATCTCGCAAACCGTACATGAGGAATCTGCTAAAGGTGTGGGCCGCAACGCTCAATAGGGCTGGTGTGCCGTACTTCACCCTGTACGAAGTCAGGCACACGTTCGCAACCAGGCTCAGCGCCGGCGGTGTCGCCGACCACATGGTCACACAGATGCTCCGGCAAGGGGACGCCGAAGTGTTCAAACTGTACAGCCAGGCGAAGCTCGGCATGATGCGCGAAGCGCTCGCGAAACTGGATCGCGCGGCGAACGAACGGGACTCGAATTTTCGGCACCGCCCGGGTCAACTGAGCGATTTTATTCAAGTTTTTCGCACGGTCGAAGCCTCCGGACTCTGTGAGGAAGGAGACCGGTATTGCAACAGAAGGACTTAGGTGAGGTTATTTGGTCGGGCCGCCGAGATTTGAACTCGGGACCTCTTGCACCCCAAGCATGATGCAGGCTTACACGTGTTCCATGTTCTGGGAGTGTTTTCTATAGCTTACATGGATTCGGGGCGCCTGCTTCCGCTCACCGCAGTTGGCGCTGGGACCGATTTTATTCACATTTTTCACACGGGCGGCCGCGCGTCTGTATTGGGTTGTGTTGGGCGATAATCAGAAGGCAGCATACATACCGATACTGTCACGTTACGGGCTTAGAAGCGATGTCATGCTGGGTGAGTGTCGGATAGCCTGTATCGTGGCCATCGGTTCCCGAGAGAGATCATTTCGGAATGCGTTTGGCACTACTTTCGTTTCAGCGTGAGTTTCCGCGATGTAGAAGAGCTGATGGCTGCTCGCGGAGTGCTGGTCACGTATGAGACGATCCGACGCTGGTGCGAGAAGTTCGGTAAGGAATATGCCGCAGGCCTGAGAAGGCGGCGCGCCCGTACTGGAGACAAATGGCATTTGGACGAGGTTTTCCTAAAGATCAACGGCCGTACTCACTACCTCTGGCGAGCTGTCGATCAGAAGGGTGTTGTCCTCGACATTCTTGTTCAACCGAAGCGGGACCGCTTTGCCGCGATCCGTTTCTTTCGCAAGCTGTTACAGGTGACTGGACGCAAACCGTCATTGTTACTGACAAGCTGCGCAGCTACGGCGCCGCGAAACGTGTGGTGATGCCCGGCGTTGCTCATCGACAGCATCGGTATCTGAACAACCGAGCCGAGAACTCGCACCAGCCGACGCGTGATCGGGAACGACGGATGCGACGGTTCAAATCCGCCCGACACGCTCAGCAGTTCGTCCAGGTTCACGGAATCTTAATCTCGCACTTCCGTCCCCGCATTATCGACAACTCCGTAGCCAACGATTCCGGGTTTGGAACGAAGTGACCGCGGCGTCTGCCTTGGCCTGATCCGAAGTGCATGCAATCGCCGCTATTCACCCCGAATTGTGATGATCGCCTTGATGCCCGTCGTAAGTTGACAAAACCTACGAGAGTTATCGAGACATCCTCAGTGGAGAGCTGATTGTCGAACGCTCGCTCGACGACCTCGGCACCCGAAATTGTTTTCGTCGGTTCGAGATAGTGTCACGCGCTTGATCGTTCGCAACCACTACGGCGCCCGCTAGCTACCAGATGCTTACTTCCTTAATGCTGAGGTGTCTATTCGTGTCAATCACGACCTCCGAGGGTGCCAACACGAGGGCGTTGAGTGGCCGTTCGAGGATTAGGCGGTTATCAGCTTCCAAGTTGAGCTTGCGCGATTCCGGATCATACGAGAATTGCAGGTCAACGCAGTCTGCCACGGTGGATGCGGTTGCACCGGCGAGTCCCGGGGCATGTGAGTGGAGGGTGAGTTCGAGGTTTCCGCGATCGCGAGTCACATACAGCACGTGGCGCAACCCACGCCCCCCAAGCGTGACAACGGGCAGCTTTATTCCGTCCGGGAGAGTATCGGACCGAAGCGACGCCGCGATTCGGACACGGGGATTCAGCATTGGACGGAACTGCTTGAGAGGACTGAACCAGCTAGCGATGCGCACATACCCGCGCGGCTGGTTGCCAAGTAGTTCGTCGTACGGTCCAGTGATTCCGAGCGCAAGATTCGCGATGACGCTATAGACCACTAAGAGACACAACGCCGCAGTCAGTGCCAATCGTGTAATGCCGCTGCGCCGGTGGATTTGGATGGCAACGTTGGCGAGTGCTGCAAACACCACCGATGGGAGGAAGTCCACTATGTATCGCTGTGTCGTGAAGCCGGTGGAAGCGACAAAAAGGAGAACCGCTACAGAACACACGGATACAGTCCAAAATAAAAAAGTGGCAGCGGCGCCACGTTTTCCGGGAAGAAGGACTCCTAGCATCACAGGTGCGATTAACAATGCCCCGGCGGTCGGTTCCAGGAAATAACCGGGCGGGAACGGATACTCGCTCGCATCGAAGGGGTATCTGAGGGCAAGCCGTATCCAAGGAAACACCGGACTGAAGTCGGGTGGGCTCACCAAGAAGTAGTACAAACCGGGAATCAGATTGGCACCAGACAAATGGATGCGCTGCTGATTGCTTTCTCCTGAGAGAAGGTATCGAATGCCAAACTCGAATGCATTTCCGAAGCGGGCGTAATTGTAAGCGGCCACCATTCCACCACAAAGCAAAAAAGGCGCGACGAACGCAGCGATCGCCCGCCGGCTAATCGTGACCTCTGAGTGGCGGAGATGTCTCGTCAAAAGAAGGGCGGCAAGGGATGTAGCACCGGCAAACCCCAGATGAGGCCGGCATGAGATTGCAATCCCGAACATCATTCCCGAGGCTGCTAACCATGGAACGGGCGATCCTGAAGTGATTCCGCGAGTCAAGCAGAATACCGCTGCCGCGATGCAAAGATAACCTCCGGCGATGGGAATTTCGGTTCTGTTGCACCTTCGTTTCGGAAGTCAGTGAGAATGAGGGAATGCGGAAGCAAGAGCGTGGGCGCAATCCATTATTCACGAAGCGCTGGTTTTCTGATGACGTGATCATCATGTGCGTTCGATGGTACCTGCAGTTCCGGCTCAGCTATCGTGATCTCGCGTCAATAGCAGCAGAGTTGGGAATCGCGGTGTCTCCGTCGACCATCCTGCGCTGGGTAGTTCGATACACCGGAGAATTTGTCCGCCGCTGGTCACCGTTCGAGATGCGCGTCGGCCTCTCTTGGCGCGCGGACGAGACATATATAAAGGTGAACGGCGGCTGGATGTTCCTGTACCGAGCGGTGGATGAACGAGGACGTACGGTCGCATCGTAGCTGAGCCGAACCCGCGACGAGATGGCAGCCCGCACGTTCTTTCGCCAAGCGCTGAAGCGGCATGGGGAACCGCGCACCATCACGCTCGATGGCTTTGAGCCGAGCCACTGTGCTCTTCGTCGGATGGGCATGCGCAACGAGTTCAACTACCGCTGGGACAATCCGGTCAAGATCCGCTCCTGCAAGTATCTGAACAATATAGTGGAGCAGGATCACCGCCGCGTGAAGTTTCGCGTCGGCGCCATGCTGGGCTTCAAGTCGTTCCGGAATGCCCGCATAGTGATCGCCGCAATCGAACTCATTCGGAAGCTAAAGAAGGGTCAGTACGGTGTTCCCTACAGGTTTGGAATCTCTTCTCTCGACATCTGGACAAACGTGCTCGCAGCATAGCGAAACCGCAGGTGCAACAGAACCCGGAGGACCAGCTTATGCGGAGGCAGATTTCCGTTTGCCGGGCCATAGAGATCGCGTCCACATCCGTGAAGGACGAACAAATGATGGCGTGAAATTGTGCGAGACAGTGCTTCGTCTTGCTGGACTTCCCCGCCAAATCACTCCACCGAAGGAGCTCACTCTCCTGCTTGTCGATGGGTGAAGATTTGTACGTAAGCCTCGACACCATAAGGGACGTTGCGGCCGCTCCGGACGCGAAGCGGGCAAGACAAATCCTGAATCCGTTCGGCTTTGACGGGTCTGGGAACAGTCGCATTCTGTTCTTCGTCGCTGCGGCGTCCCGCGTCTCACCATACGCCATATCGGATGTGTAGGAATGGTGCGTATCGACGGTCTCCGACGGCCGTGAAGGATGAGGATCTTGTCTGCGTGATGTTGATGTACTGATAGCTGAACATCGTGAGCACGTTTCCTTCACACAATAGTTGTGGCTGGTCGCGTCGCCATCCTCATTGATCACATACTCTAGGCGCCGAATGTGGCGGACTTACTAGCCGCGGTTAACTTTGGGCGTAAAGCGATCGTTCACAGCGCGTTTTAGTTCTGGATAAACAAGAAACGTGAAACGTCGCTGCAAACTCTGGGCCAGACCCCCCTGCGCCGTCTAACCATCGCTTTGCCCGGCCGGCGTCACAACTCGTGAGCCCGTATGGTCATTCATGATAGGTAGTAGTCAAGGGATAAACGGAGTTATCCTTTCGCTCCTGACCGACCATCGTTTTGTGCGGCACAAACGGGCGCAACTTTTTTACATCGAGCTGGGTCAACGGCCAAGCGTGACCAATCATTCATTTGCTGCATCGATCCCTCTCAGAAGAAGGATCTGGCAGAAGATTGAGTTTGGGTAACCCGCCGGCCTCGAAACAAAAAATGGATGCATCTGGAGTTTCCTCCCTCGCACAGACCAAACGATGCAAGGACCGGCGGGAAAATCGCTAACTGTTTGCGTCCGCGTTTCCCCATTTCTTAAGTGTGCATTCGCAGTATCCCTTCGCCCTGATCTATGGACCTCTTAGGCCAACGAGAACCGCTGTCAGGGCCGAGCGTAGCGAGTTCATCGTGAGCCTTGACAGCGGTTCTCGTTGGCCTAAGAGGTCCATAGATCAGGGCGAAGGGATGCGGGACTCATCCTCAGCACGGTGTTACGCCGGGTGATCTTCAACCATCCTCTTTCAAGCTGCGCGCTCGCTTTCATCAGCCACCATCCCATCAGTTTCGCTGGTTCGGGGTTGAAACGGACGCCCACTTTTGTCGACCGCCATCAAGTACGCCACCATTTTCCGCGCCACCGCCAGTGTCGCCCGATTGCGGTTCCCACGTCCTAGCTCGCGCGAGTGCACCGCTGCAAGTTGCTTATTAAACCGCGGCGCCAACTTGGCCGCCTCAATCAGCATTGTTTGCAGATGCTTGTTCCGCTGCTTCGAGATCGGACTCCGATGGTCGATTCCGGCCGAGTTATGCTGTGCACTGGTCAGACCGCAATAGCTCTGCGCCTGCCGGATCGACGCGAAGCGCTTCACTTCCCCGATTTCTAGTACCCAGGTCAGCGCCAAGATCGGTCCAACACCGTCGATACTCCGCAATCGTTCCACCCGTTCGGCTAGCTCTGGATCGCCCACCAACTCTTTCACCAGCCGGCTCTGGATACTCTCAAACAGATCTAGCTGACCCCGGCTGAGTCGCAGTAGATCTCGCACTGAAACCGGCGTCTCCTGTAGCGTTCCCAGCAGTTCAGCAAAATAAGCTTTGCCGTGCAATTTCTCCTTGTTATATGGTGTCCCGGTTTCCATCAGCAGACCTGAGATCCGATTCTTCATGCGGGTAGCTTCCCGGACCACCAAGTTCCGATAGCGCAGGATCCGCCGCAGTTCCCGCGTCTGACTCGGCGCCATATAACATTCCGGCAGCAGATTACAGCGCAGCAAGTCGGCCAGCTTGCGCGCATCCACTCGATCGTTCTTCTTTTTCGATGCGATGATCGCCCTCAACATCGCTGGGTGCGCCACTTTCAACGCCTGTGCTTGAGGTCGTAAAAGATCGTAGATCCAACCGGAAAACAGCGTTGCCTCCATCGCTCCCATCCAGGGACGGCTCCGCGCCTTCATCCAGACGATCAGATCAGCCCGCCGCGCCGCGATTTTGCCTTCCTCGAGAATCTGACCATCACCCGCCTTGATGCAGAAGCTAATCGTCTTCTTGTGAACATCAAGTCCGATAAAGTCCAAACTACTCATGTCTGTCCTCCTTCAATTGCCAGTCTGGCTGACCTTTCACCGATCGGGAGGAACTCGCTTTTTCGTACCTATACATTCAAACAAAAAACTCGCAGGCTGTTTTAAAATCAAGGACCTGAGAAGATGCAGACTGGATGAAAGGTTACCAAGTGGCCCGTCTGCTGGCGTACATGACGGGGCTGGTCAATCAGGAGCTGCTGCTTCAGGTCGAATATCTTGTCGCGGAGAACAGGATTCTCAGGGCACATGCGCCAGTTCGACTGCGCCTCTCGAATGAGGAGCGATCCACGCTGGCGGAGATTGGCAGGAGACTGGGACGGAAGGGACTGGAGAAAGTAGCCCTGGTCGCCAAACCCGAGACTGTCCTCAACTGGTTCCGCAAACTCGTGGCGCAGAAGTTCGATGGCTCGAAGTATCGCTCGTACCCGGGTCGTCCGAGGATTGCTGCCGAAGTGGAGGCGCTGATTGTACAAATGGCGCGGGACAACTCGGGCTGGGGTTATGACCGAATCGCCGGCGCTTTGGCCCATCTCGGCTACGAGGTCTCGGACCAGACCGTCGGGAACGTTCTGTGGCGGCATCGGATTGCGCCAGCTCCGAAGCGCAGCCAGACGACCGGCTGGAAGGACTTCATCAGCTCCCACATGGCGACTATGTCCGGCATGGACTTCTTTACAGCCGAGGTGCTCACGTGGCGCGGTCTGACCACGTACTACGTTCTGTTTGTGATTCAACTAGAAACACGCAAAGTGACGCTGGCCGGCATCACCCGCCATCCGACCGAGCAATGGATGGAGCAGATCGCACGCAACCTGACGGATGCCGAAGGCGGAGTCCTGCGGGGCCAGCGCTACGTTCTGCATGACCGCGACGCGAAGTTCTGTGCACGGTTCCGATCTATCCTTCAGGACGGAGGAGTGGAACCACTAAGACTTCCCCCCGAGCTCTCCCGATTTGAAGGACTATGCTTCACACTGCACCTCTTTCGCACTTACTAATGTGACCTCTTC
>JADMIO010603981.1_pt1 | contig 57312 bp, 41 predicted proteins | sample 8958161 | NCBI WGS metagenome assembly JADMIO01 (sample SAMN16585339, study PRJNA669376) | soil metagenome | isolation source: Crop rotation soil | place: USA: Cullars Rotation, Alabama | collected 2011 | reverse complement strand
ACAACTTGTCCACGTGGAATTCTAAGCTTAGGATCCCAATGTGCTGGAAAGAACACGCCACGATTCCAAAGATCGACAAGCGCCACCGCTCGCCCGTCGAACACATCGCTCGCGCCAACCGCCTGCGCAACGTCAACAAACTTCCCCGCCCCATCGTTGAGCCAAACCTTCTTCTGCTGATAACCAGACAAGCTGCGACCATCCATCGCGGGCCAGTGCGCCGCATCGGAAATGATCGTCGAGTTGCCCCCCGCGATCTTCGAGAAGTCGTACCAGTAATTCTGATTCCGATCCGCCGAGACGTAGCCGTTCACCAGATAAAGATCGAGCGTGCCGTCGTTGTTGAGATCGCCAAACTGCGCGCCAAAACTCCAGCCGCCAATCTCGACGTCCATCGCGCGCGCTAGATTGTCGTACTTGATCGCGTCGCCTCCGGTCCCTTCTTGCGGCACCCAGAGATTGTTTCCCTGAATCAGCACACCCTCTTCGGAAATGTTCGAAACGTAGATCGAATAGCGGCCCTGGTTGAGAATGTCTCCGACAGACGCGCTCATGCCGCTCTTTGGCGAGAAGCCGACGCCGGTGTCTTTGCCCGTTTCAAGAAACTGCTTGCCGTCGTTGAAATAAAGCTCGGAGATTCCGTAGTCGTTAGCGATGAAGAGATCCTGATTGCCCGTGCCGCGCAGGTCGGCGACAGTCGCGGCGAGCGCCCAGCGACGCGTGTCGATACCGGCTTTTTGACTGATCTCTTCAAACGCTCCATCGCCGAGATTGCGGAAGAGATACTTGCGCCCTCCGTTCTTCGCATACTCAAAACTCTCCGGCATCATCCGCGTGTTCTTCAGATGCCATAGATCGACGTCTTCCGGATAATAGCCGCCGAGGAAGAGATCCAGCTTTCCATCACGATCGTAGTCAAACCAGACTGCCGTGTTTGCGTTGACCCACGCAGGCAAACCCGCTTTCTCACTCACACGTGAAAACTTCTGTCCCGCGTCGTTATGGAAGAGCTCAGGCCGTCCCCACTTGTAAAGGAAGAGATCTTCGTACCCATCGTTGTCGTAGTCGCCCCAAACTGATCCCATTGAAACGCCCGTGCCGGGTTGATTGACGTCCGCGATGCCGAGATCAGCAGCGACATCCGTAAACGATCCGTCATGATTGTTTTTGAAGAGCGCGTTCTTACTTCCCTCGCCGCTATTCGTCACGTAGAGATCCGACCAACCATCACGATTAAAATCGACGACAGACACCGCCGCGCCCATCGATGCGACTTGCGGCATTATGTGATCAAGTCGATGGTCGAGCACCGGCGCCTCGTGTTTAAAGTTGACGCCAGACGACTTCGAAACCTCCTGCAATTGAAATCCATACCGGCTCAAAGCAGCGGTTCCAGTGAACGCATTATTCACCTGCACGCGGCGTGCGGTTAGCCGCTTCATCACCAAAGGCACTGCGATTAAACAGAAAAAGACAATGACGAGAAGAACTCTCGCCACTTTGCGACCAGTCATTTCTTACTTCTGGGCCTCAATGAATTCTGAAAAACATCCGGCGTCACGTAGCGCGTGTGATAGTTTTGCCAGTCTTCAGGATGTTGACGATAAACCACTTCATCCTCGAGCCGTGTTGGCGGAGTTGTGTACTGGTTTTTCGCGTGATATGGCAATGGCAAAACAGTTTTCGAGAAAGTTGAATTGTAGTCTCCGTCCTTAATCCAGCCATCGCCCACGATTATGTAATCGCGCACCCAGCCTGCAGGTGGAGGTGGCTGCTCTGCAAACCTGAACGACATCTCATCGCCGGCATTCATTATCACGTAGCGATCGTCAGGACTCAGCAGAAGCTCACGCACATCACCAAACCGCGTATAGTAGCCGATCAAATCACGCCAGATCTGTTTTGAGCTCGCGAGCCGATTATAGTCGGGAGTTTCGGGAGACGAATCATCCCTTTGGTTGATAACAGAGTATCCGCGATGATGGAGATCCGCTACCTCGGGGTTTAAGCGCGTGGTTTTTAACTGCACCCCGGGAAGTCCAACTGCCCACTCGATCGAATCCCAATAAATCTCCAGATTCGTGCGCAAACGGAGGCGACTCGGAATTCCCGGCTTGAACACGCCAGCCAGATCAAACAGGCATATTTTTTTACGTCCCGCGGGAAATCCGAGGTTCGGACGCACGACTTGCCAACCACCATGACCATCCGGAATCTCCAGACTCAGCGGCTTCGCCTGTTCCTGCTGTCCCTGGCTGATGGCGACATTAATAGAAGAGTCGGTCGGATGCATCCAGCCATTCGCGATCAGCCACAGCGGTCCGCTCGTGGGCGCATCGCCGAGGTCGAGCTCAACGTAATGATCTCGCGCCACGCCCTGGTATCGCCCGCGCTCGAATGTGCCGAGATAGTTTCCGTCCAGCTTACTGACGACGCTCGTGACGTCTTGTCCTTTGTCATCAACAGCGTGCGCGATTGGATGAGGTGTTGAGACTGTCGTGACCTCGAGCTTTGCGGGTGGAATCACGAAGCGTTCGTCAACGAAGATGTCTGTTCCTTCCGGATGATCGACCACCATGAGGGCGAGCTGGTCGTAGTAGTAAGTTTCCCAAAGCTCGGCGGTGATGCGGAGATCGTAAAAACCGTCGTGCGGCACGAGCTGATCACGACCGATCTTGTACCACTCTTCAGTCGCTTCGACGCTTGCGGTTCCGAGTGTGTTGATACGCAGGCCGATCGCGGAGCTCCACGGCACGGCATCCTTAACGAATTCCATTTGCTTGCCATTCCACGCAAACAAAAATGGACACGAGCCTTTGAGACGTTGCTCGATCGTGATCTCCTGGTCGGGTTTGAGTTCAAAGTCGGCGCGGACAGAGCCGTTGGGCCAGACGACGCGAATGACGTCTGTGCTCGTCTGTTCGCCGAGTCCGAAGTGCAACAGTGGTCCAGTGATCGGTTGCTTTTGGACTACTAAGCCGGATCGGATCTCCATCTCACCGCCGACGCCGAACGGATTGATACGTTGATCGCCAACGGCGTTAGTGGCGCGTGGGCGAACGATCTGCCAGTGATAGTTTTTTGTACCGTGGTTGAGCGCCTGGAGCACCTGGCCTTCGTGCGAGATCCCGAGCAAATCCAGACGCCCATCGCCGTTGACGTCAGCTACGTCAAAAACCTGATCCGTCCAAACGGGATTCTTTAGCGGAACGAATTTCCCACTGCCGTCATTCAGCCAAATCAGTGCGCCCGCCGTACATGGCGGTGCACATATGACCGAAGCATTAAAATTCACTGCCGAAACTACAGCGAGGTCCAAACCTCCATTATTGTCGAGGTCAGCTATCTTCAGTTTCACAGGGCCCGGAATCGAATCGTCACCTCTGGGGAAGGGTGAAACGTCATCAATAATTTTCGCGAGCTCGGCTTGTACCCAATCAAGGCCATGATCCTTGTCAGATAACCGGGTAATAGTTCCGTCCGTGTGCAAGATGACTAAATCCAGCACTCCATCGTTGTCCACGTCCATCACGTTGATCGCAGCCGCAGGCGCCAAATTCGCCGGGAGCTTTCGTTCGGTAAACTGTCCCTGGCGCTCATTGCTGAAAACATGAAGCACTCGTTTGCTATCGATCAGCGCGGCGTCCGGATCACCGTCGGCGTCGAGATCAGCCCAGGCGAAATCCTGTAATCCCTTAACTCCGGGGAACGGGTGCATCTCAACAAACGTGCCGTCGCCATTGTTTCTCAGAACCGTGGGCTCAACTTCATACATTTCGAGAACGATATCCAGATCACCGTCAGCTTCGATATCTGCGGTCGCAGCACCCAGCATGCGTTGATTGATAGTTGAAGCAGGCAGTTTCGTGTCCTTGGTCACATCCGTGAACGATGAAGGATTGTTTTGCTTGAAGAAACGCACGCCCTGATCGCTCGCAAACACCAAATCAGTTTTGAAGTCGTAGCTGAAGTCGATCGGCAACACACCGTCGTGGCCGGGTGGGTAGTGATATGTCCCGCCGGGAAATGGGAGTATCGCGCCGCTCGTCAAACGAACCTCATTCCCGTTGGCAGTCGCAATAACGGGAGCGCCCTCTCCACTCAAAGAGATTGCACCGACCCACTGTCCCTTGTCTGTGCCTGGGACCGGTTCCGGTTTGAAGTTGATAGAGGTGTCGGCTGGCGCGGAGGTGAAGACTGGCGCTTCCAGTTTCAGAAAGTTGGTGAAAGGAGTCGCTTCTTCGCCGGGTGGTGGTTTGATCACCGCGAGGTCGCGACGGTATTCCGGTAAACGCACCAACACGTTGCGCAGGAAACTCGTGCGCGTTGCGGCTCCGGGTAAGTCGTTGTTTTTTACAGCCGCATCGAGGGCGTTGACCTGTTGACGCACTTCATCGGGCCAAGCAGATGAGCGCGCTACGATCTTGGCTACCGGCGATTTAACGGCTTCGGCGTCGCCGCGTTTTGCCGCGATGCGGGTCGATTCGACGAGGGCTGCGAGGTTGTCCGGTTGGACGGCAAGAATTTTTTGAACCAGCGATTGAAATTCTTGCGTGCTTTTCTCGTCGCCTTGTCGTTCGACTTCCTCTGCGAGTTTGTAAGTGGCGATGAGGTTTTTCTGGTCCAACTCGACCGACTTGCGCAGATCGTTTATGGCTTCTGCAGTGTTGCCGCGACTGCTTTCGAGCAGTCCGAGCAGGTAGAAGATGTCGCCATTGTCAGGCGCGAGATCACGCGCTTTGTTGAGTCGCTCGGCGGCGGTGTCGTAGTTTCGTTGGCGTAGTGCGAGCAGTCCCCAGTTGGCCCAGCCGGCCGGTTCGCTTGGAGCGAGTTGCGTAAACTGCTGGAGCTTTGCGTCTGCCTGGACGTCGTGACCAACTTGCAACGCGGCGAGACCGATGTAGAAAGTGCGGACAAGCTCGTTGTATTGCGGAGACGATCGTGTTGGGAGATTGTTTGTTGGACGGCAGGCGCCGAGCAAAGCAAGCAGTAAAAAAGCAACTGCTAGGGGGATTGTTCTTAGAATCATAGGCAGAAAAAATAGAACAAGTCAGGAAGAGGGGCTTGCCCCCGCTGTTGCTTGGATTGGACGAGCGGGGGCAAGCCCCTCTTCCTGACTTGTTCTAATCTCACGTCTCTTTGTACCTTTGCGCGGTGGCGTGAAACTCCGCACAATGTAACACAATGCGTAAACCCCTTCTTCTAGCCTTGGCGCTAACGGCTTGTTTTCTGACGACTACGGCTCATCTTCAAAACGAGCAGGCGAAACGCGAAGATGCGTACCGCGCGAATAATCTCGGCGTCGCGCTGCTCGAGCAGTTCAAACACAAAGAAGCGGCCGATGCGTTCCGTCGCGCGCTGCAACTAGATCCGGGTCTCGTGCTCGCGCGGATCAATCTCGGTATCGCGCTCTTCAATATTCCTGATCTGCCGGCCGCGCAAAAAGAGTTACTGGCGGCAATTCAGGCTGCGCCAACAGCGCCGCAACCGCACTACCTCCTCGGCCTCGCGGCGAAGCTTCAGAACCGGCCCGAAGAAGCGATCGCGTCGTTTCAAAAAGTGTTGCGCGTTGATCCGAACGACGTGGGCGCGAATGTAAACATCGGCCAGCTCTACTCGCAGCAACGAAAGTATCCCGAAGCGATCGCCGCGCTGCGCCTTGCAGTAGCCGCGGAACCTTACAACGCCACCGCGCTCTACAATCTCGGCACGACGTTGATACGTGGCGGTCAGCGAGAAGAGGGTCAGAAGGTCATTGCGCAGTTTCAGGAGTTGCGACAGCGCGGCACCGGCACCACGCTCGGCTCAAACTATCTCGAACAGGGCCGCTATGCCGAAGCTGTGGCGTCTACCGGCGCGGAGCCGGGGCTCGTTGATAGGCAAACGCCGGAAGTCGTGTTTGCTGATGCGAATGTGCTACCCGCCACTGAAGAAGCCGCAAGCGCTGCGACGCTCTTTGATTACGATCTCGATGGCGACCTCGATCTCGTTGAAGTCGCAGGAACGCGTCAACGACTGTTACGCAATGATGGTGGCAAGTTTACCGATGTGACTGCACAGTCAGGCGCACTCGCGAAAGCATCGACCGCTGCCGGCGCGGCAATCGTGGCGGGCGATTTTGACAACGACACGAAACCCGACGTGTTTATTCTTCGCGCAGGCTCGAGTACGCTGTATCACAACGACGGCAACGGCAGTTTTTCAGATGTAACTGCGAACGCCAAAATCCCATCTGCACTGACTGGTGGGGCCACAGCGGCATTCGTGGATTTCGATCATGACGGGGATCTCGATCTGCTGCTCGGCGGCGATGGCTTGATGTTGCTGCGAAATAACGGCGACGGCACGTTCAGCGACCAAACCGCGGCCGCAAAGCTGACAGACAAAGTCCACGCACACGCGATCGTTCCCACCGACTTCGACAACAGGCGCGACATCGATCTGCTCGTCGCCTCGACTGAAAAAGTGTCCCTATGGCGCAACATGCGTGATGGAACTTTCAAGGATGTCGCCGCAGACGTTGGCCTAACAGTGAAGGGCGCAACGAACGTCGCTGCCGGTGACGTAAACAAAGATGGCTTTACTGATTTCTACTTCGCTTCGCCGACCGACACCGTGGGCTATCTCGCGCTCAGTGATGGCAAAGAACGGTTTCAGCTCACGCGCACCGAGGGCGGCGCGGTGGCTTCGCAGTTCATCGACTACGACAACGATGGGCTGCTCGATCTCATCTCCGTGATGCAGGATCACGTACGCGTGTTGCGAAACACCGGCGATGGTTGGACCGACGTGAGCAGCAAGGCGACGTCAAATATAAAGGTGACGACGAGGCGGACACTCATTTCCGGCGATATCGATGGTGACGGCGATACGGACATAATGTTTGGCGGATTAAAGGTCGCGCGTAACGACGGCGGCAACACGAATCGTTCGCTGCGCGTCGCGCTTACCGGCCGCGTCAGTAATCGCAGCGCTGTCGGCACGAAGATCGAGGTACGCGCCGGAAGTCTCGCACAGAAACTCGAAACATATTCTGCGTCTCCTGCTCCTGCACCCGCTGACGTCGTTTTCGGTTTAGGCAAACGCACGGTGGTCGATGCGGTGCGCGTGCTTTGGCCCGCGGGTATCGTTCAGGCCGAAACGGAGCTAGCAAATAACAAATCGGTCTCGCTAATTGAATTGGATCGCAAACCGTCTTCGTGTCCTTATCTATATGTGTGGAATGGCGAGCGGTTCGAGTTCGTTACCGATTTCATGGGTGGCGGCGAGATGGGCCACCTCGACGCGCCCGGCGTTTTCAACATGCCGGATCCAGATGAGTACGTTCGTGTTCCTCAGCTACGCGAGCGTGAAGGACGTTACGAACTGCGTATTACGAACGAGCTCGAAGAGGCGTTGTTCGTAGATAAAGTTCAATTGATCTCGGTCGCACATCCGGAAGGCGTCGAGGTTTATCCGAATGAAGGACTGACCGAGCCGCCACAGCCGTTCAAGCTCTACTCGACACGCGATGCGCGTCCGCCCGTCGCGGCGGTTGATGAGCATGGGCATGATGTGTTGTCGCGGATCGAGCGTTTGGATCGCCAGTATCCGGATGATTTCAAGCTGCAGAAGATCAGGGGCTACGCAGACGAGCACGAGCTGACGTTGAAGCTCGATGCGACGCCGTCATCGCCGGTCAAGCTGCTCTTCACAGGTTGGACTGATTATGCGTGGTCCAGTGATAACCTCGCGGCGTCGCAGAGTGGGAAGAGCCTGCAACTGCCTGCCCTGCAAGTGAAAGACAAACAGGGACGCTGGCGCACGGTGGTTGAGAACGTCGGGATTCCGGTCGGACGGCCACAAACTGTCGTTGTCGATCTCACAGGAAAATTTTTGAGTGCGAGTCGTGACGTGCGTATCGTGACGAACATGCGCATTTACTGGGATCAGATTCTGGTCGACACGTCAGGTGGAAATTTCCCATTGCAAGTCACACGGCTCGCTCCCTCCGTCGCAGCTCTTCACTGGCGTGGCTTCTCGCTCGAGCACTCGCCCGACGGACGACAGCCGCTCACTTACGACTACAAACAGGTGTCGTTTACGTCGCCGTGGAAGGTGATGGCCGGGCGATATACACGCGAGGGCGACGTGCGCGAATTGTTGCTGGCGTCGGATGACATGTTTGTGATCTCGAGGCCCGGTGATGAGCTTGTACTGTCGTTTGCTGCGAATAAGCTGCCGCCGCTGCCGAAGGGATGGACGCGAACGTTTCTGTTGTATGCGGATGGTTTCAGTAAAGAGATGGATATTAATTCGGCGAGTCCCGACCAGGTTGGGCCACTGCCGTTTCACGGGATGAGCAAGTATCCGTATCGATGGCCGGAGAGGTATCCGTTAACGATGGAGAGGCAGAGGTATTTGGAGAAGTACAACACGCGCATTGTTACGTCACAAGTAGACAGGATTGCAGGATTATCAGGATTAGCAAGATGAATCACATTAGATATTCGGTTGCAGCGTGCCAGACAGATTTCGCGAATCCACTCGATCGGCGCTCGATGCGCGCGAATACGGATCGCATGCTCTCGATGATCGATTCTGCGGTCGCCGGTGCAGCGCCGTTTCTGCCGGTGCGTCTCGTTGTCTTTCCGGAGTTTGCACACGCCGCGCCAGTCTTTGAAACAGCGGCGGAGTTGATCGATAAGCTCGCTATCCAGATCCCGAACGAGCACACCGAGCGACTGCAACAGAAAGCGAAAGAACACGATATCTACATCCAGAGCGGATCGATGCTCGAAGTCGATCCGAAATGGCCCGGGCACGTCTTCAACACAACGTGTCTCATCGGCCCGGGAGGCGTGCTTTATAAGTATCGAAAAGTGAACACGTGGATTCCATATGAAGTTCACACGAGCCCACACGATCTGCCTGATTATGATGAACCACTTTTCCCGGTGGCTGATACGCCAATCGGGAAACTCGGCTGCGCGATTTGTTATGACTGGCTGTTTCCCGAAGCGATGCGACAGCTAACAGCAAACGGCGCTGAGGTATTGATACGTGTCTCGGCCTACATGGATCCGTGGGGAGCAACCGAACCGATGTCGTGGTGGACTATCGTGAATCGCTGTCGCGCACTCGAAAACACTGCTTACGTCTGCGCTGCGAACCAGGGCGCGAGTTTGAAACACTATCCACCGTACTCATGGCCTGGCGGCAGTCAGATCGTCGACTTCGACGGCCGCATGTTGGCCGAAGCTTCACCAGGCCCGGGCGAGCGGATCGTCGTCGCGCCGGTCGACATCTCCGCACTCCGTCACGAACGTGAAGCGCGCCGCGGGCACCACATGCTGGCCCACCTGCGCACAGAAGCTTACCCGGTCTATCAACGACACCAGTATCCGCCCGAATCAAACGTGCCGCTCAGCTATGAAAACAACAACCGATTGATCGACGAAGCTAAGAAGAAATTGCCACAAAAAAGCGCAAAAGGCACATGAAAGAAGAGGTCTTTCTCCTGACCTTTCCTTTGTGCTTTTCCTTTTGTGCTTTTGTGCCTTTTTGTGGCTAAACTTTGAGGAAGATTTTGCGTTTATAGAGAATCCACATTAGCCCGAGACAAACCAACACAAAACAGATCGCAAACGCGAGTGAGGCATTGATCGGCGACGCCCACGACGCAAATATGTGATCGTAAATCCACCCGCCGAGCGGCGCTCCCCCCACGTTAATCACGCCCAACAGCATTGCAATCACATCCGCGACGACGTAAAGCGCAATCGCATTCAGACCAAAAACTTCAAATGGCTTGGCCCAACGTCGATAACCCTGAATATCGATCAGCCAGTAACAGATCGATAGAAACTGCAACGCCAAACCACCCGTGAACAAAACGTACGAGCTGGTCCACAGCGCTTTATTAATCGGGAAGAACGCATTCCACGCCCAACCAATCGCGACACAAACAGCGCCCACAACAAACATCCCTGCTGCCTTCTCGTAACGCGTCTTTTCCGTGCGTAGCCACATACCGGTCAACACGCCGATCAGCGCTGTGGCGATTGCTGGGATCGTGCTCAGAAGTCCTTCCGGATCGTAAACGCGCGCCTGCGCCCAAACGTGTTTCCCAAACACCACGCGATCGATATACGACGGCAAACTACCTTCCTTCGTAAGATCGCCGGCGACGAAACCAGGAGCCGGCACAAGTCTCACGAGCAACCAGTAGAAGATCAGCAACCCGATCGCGATCGCAATCTGTGTTCTGACTTTCGTGTTGAGAAATATGATCGACGCGAAAAAGTAACAGACGGCGAGGCGCTGCAACACACCGGGAATGCGATATTCAGCAAGTCCGAAATATGGAAGACCATTTAGGAACAGACCAATCGCGAAGATGATGAGCGTGCGCCTTATGATCTTGAGATAAAGATCGCGTTTGCTGCCACCACTCTCGATCCGCCGCGCAAACGCGAGCGGAATCGCGACGCCGATGATGAACACGAAGAATGGAAAGACCAGATCAGTAGGTGTCCAGCCTTCCCAGCGCGCGTGTTCGAGCGGCCAGTAGATGTGTTCCCACGAGCCGGGATTGTTGACCAGGACCATCCCGGCGATCGTGATACCGCGAAAAACGTCGAGCGAAACGAGGCGCTGCGTATCAGTTGTCATCGGCGGCGCATTCTAGCATACGGATTACACGGATCTGATCGAAATCAGCACGAGTCCGTAATCACGCACGCGGGCCAGCAAGCCGTGCAGTGCAGCCTGGTCCGCGACCTCACCCGAGATCGTCGTCACGTTGTCTTGCCAGGCGATCGACATACCGTCGAACATCTCATTCCATCGCGCATCCAGATATCCTTTCACCTGGATCTCGTAAAACGTCTTGTCTAATTCTTTCTCTTTGATCATCTCACCCTCGCCTGCAAATACTCTTCGATCATGCGGGGCGTAATGTCCGACGAGATAAATGCGATGTAATTGTCAGGACGCAAAAACACGCTGAAGTCGTCCTCTCTTTCAAAAATCTCTTTAACGCGCTCGGTGATGGGTATCACGTGGCAGTCAACGAGCTCACCCGCAAACTCCTCGCACGCTTCACTTCGATCGCTATTCGAAAACAGCAGCACGTGAAACTTCGGCTCCTTCAGTTTGTCGAAGATGCTTTGCCCGCCGATTATGAAGTACGGCAGGCGATCGCCGGCTTTCACGTCGTCTGATTCGTCATCCGTGTGGCCGCTCAGCGCCGCCTTGCGATAGTTGATCCCGATCTGCGAGATCAGCGGGAACATTCTCTTGCTCACTGACTCCAGGCTCGCGACAAAACCCGCGACAGGGGGAAAGATCGTCGTGCGAATGAAACTCATCAGCCAATGTGATCCGGCGGCGAGCTCAAACATGCGATCGGTCGACTCGAGTAGTCGCTGCGCGTTTGCGAGTCGCTCTTCGTTGTAGGTGTCCAACAGCTCGAGCCCCGCCTTGCCTTTGACGACAAGCGCGAGTTTCCACGCAAGATTGTAAGCATCCTGGATTCCCGTGTTCATGCCTTGCGCGCCGGCCGGACTGTGAATGTGCGCCGAATCGCCCGCGAGAAAACACCGGCCTTCGGAAAACTTGTTCACGCGCCGCGAGTGGACTTTGTAAAGCGAGAACCAGCGCACGTCTGACAGCTCGAGTTTTAGTTTTGCCTGTTCCTTGATCTCGCGCTCGATCTCCTCGTACAGAACTTCGCCCTGCTCTTCGTTCTTGCTTTCGGGAAAAGTGCCGACGACGCGATAACGATCCTCGCCCGGCATCGGAAAGAACGCGACGAACACCTCTTTCGCGAGACAAACATGCAGCGCGTCGTGCGGGAAGTCCCAGTCAACACGCGCATCGGCAACGTAGAAGAGTCGCTCGAAAGTGCTGCCGGCGAACGTGAGTCCCAAGCCGTGCCTGACAGGACTGCTCGCGCCGTCGCAACCAGCGAGAAACTTTCCGCGAATCGTTTGTGATTCACCGGAAGGTAATTTGACTTGCGCGGTCACGCCGGTCTCGTCCTGCGAAAAGTTTTCGAGCTCGGTGTTCCAACTCACGTCATGGCCGTGGCTGCGAACGTACCCGTAGAGCAGCTCCTCGTTCTTGCTCTGTTCGAACATCAGCATGTACGGATACTCGCTCATGTCTTTGCCGAAGTTTCCGAGATTCATCTCGCCGGCAACCTCGCCACCTTCAATCAACCGCACGCGACTGGCGATCGTGCCTTTCTCGATGGCGGGCTCCGCGAGGCCGATCTGGTCGTAAATCTCGAGCGTGCGCGCCTGGACGCCGATGGCTTTCGAGTACGGCGTGACCCCTGCGTTCTTCTCGACGACGACAAAATCAATCCCATACCTGATGAGCTGGCACGCGAGCGATAGCCCCGTCGGGCCGGCGCCGATGATGATTACGTCTGTATTAATGGTGTTCATAAGTTCATAGCTCCTCATCAAATGTCACCCACAAAATACGCCTTCCCGTCCCCTCGGTCATGGGCCGAAAGATGTATTTTTAGGTTCTTCTGATCCGCGTCCACCGAGATCTCTCTTCTCTGTGCAACCTCTGTGTTCTCTGTGTCTCTGTGGTGAGTTATTGCTGTGAATTAGTTAACCACAGAGACACAGAGAACACAGAGGTTGCACAGAGAAATCAATACACCTGCGAAATGTATCTTTCGGGATATGTGACTACACCCGCCTGTCTTCTATCTTCACGCCGCGTTGAGAAAACGCAAAGGAGGAACGAATGAAAAAGAACATTCTCAGAAGAAGACGAGTGGTGATGGCGACGATCGGCTCGCTCGGCGACTTGCACCCCTACATCGCACTCGCACTCGAAATGCGGAAGCGCTACGTCGAGCCCGTGATCGCCACGAGCAATATCTATCGGGAACGGATCGAGTCGCTCAATATCGAGTTTCAGGAGATTCGACCGGCGATGCCGGAGCCCGGAACGCCCGAGTATCTCCAGATGCACGACGGCGTAATGGATCCAAATCGCGGCGCGGAATACCTCTTCAAACGGATTCTCGTGCCGGCCGTGCGTGATATGTACGCGGATTTGCGCGAGGCGATTTATGGCGCGGATCTACTCGTTACGCATCCGATCGTTCTGGCTGGACCACTGGTCGCACAGAAGACCGGCATTCCGTGGGTTTCGACTGAGCTGGCGCCCGCATCGTTGTGCTCGGCGTTTGATCCGTGGGTGCCACCAAACATTCCCTGGCTTCATCGCGTGCTCAAATCCCGACCGATCGCGGCGCGGCTTTATATGAAGCTCCTGAAGGTTTTGTCGTCGCCATGGGTCACTGACATCTACGAATTTCGCGATGAGTTCGGGCTGCCGAATGGAGGCCACCCGCTATTTGAAGGTCAGTTTTCACCCGCTCTGAATCTCGCACTCTTTTCCAACGTGATGTGCGAGCCGCAGTCTGATTGGCCTGCGAACACCGTCATCACGGGTTTTCCGTTTTTCGACAGGAAAGACAATGCACCGCCGGATGTCGACCTGCTGAGGTTTCTCGGTAAAGGACCGGCGCCGATTGTCTTCACGCTCGGCTCGGCAGCAGTCCACACTGCGGGCGATTTCTATCGCGAGAGCATTAAGGCTGCAAAGAAACTGAATAGACGCGCCGTGTTGCTGATCGGCAGCGAACGAAACAGACCCGCCGAGCCACTTCCCGAGGGAATCATCGCCGTGAACTACGCGCCATTTGGTGAGCTTCTACCGCGCGCGGCAGCGATGGTCCACCAGGGCGGCGTCGGCACAACTGCGCAAGGATTACGCGCGGGAATCCCGATGCTGGTCGTTCCGTTTGCGCACGATCAGCACGACAACGGCGCTCGTGTTGAAAGACTCGGCGTGGGCCGCACGATCGCGCGCAACAGTTACAAGGCCGGACGAGTAGCGAGTGAGTTGAAGGAGCTTCTGGGCAATCCGTCTTATGCGCAGACCGCCAGAGAAGTGGGTAGTCGTGTGCGAGCCGAGAGTGGCGGAGCACTCGCGGTGGACTTGATTTTGGACCAACTAAACACCGGGCGACTTCGCTCGGTGGCATGAATACAGGAGGAAACAGCAATGATCAAAATTCGATTCAATATATGGACACTAATTAGCGCGGGGCTTGTGCTTTGCGCATGGAGCATGGCGCACGGCCAGCAGGACGCGATGAAGCAAAACGCGCTGGCGCTACGCCAGTACACGTGGAAATCACAAACACAAATAAGAAAGGAAGGTGAGGTAAAGGCGACGAAGCTGTACTCCAGCCGCTACGCCGCGGACGGAACAGTCGTCCAGCTTCTGCTGGAAGAAGAGTCAGCGAAACTACCGAAGTTCGGCATCCGCGGCGTCGTCGCCAAAAAGAAAAAAGAAGAAGCACAGAAACTGATCGAGGCGCTACAGGCGCTGGCGAAGTCTTACGGAGAGCTTCCGCCAGCGAAGATGCAGGAGTTTATGAAGAGCGCCAGGGCATCGCTCGAAACGAATGCACAGCGGCCACTGTTGCGCCTCGAATCAGGAAACGTTCTACAGCCGGGCGACTCGATGATCGTCTGGGTTGACGCAAACACAAGACTGCAACGACGGATCGAGATCAATACGAGTTTCGATACCAGGCCGGTGCGGATCGTGACCGAGTTTACGGACCTGCCGCATGGTCCGACTTACATGTCGCGCTCAGTCGTGAACTATCCACACGAAGAGCTGACGCTGACGGTGGAAAATTTTGACTACGAACACCTTCAAAGTGAAGACGAGCAATTAAACCTACTAACTATGAGGAGACAGTGATGAAAACGATTAGAGTGATTGGTGTTTTGGGAATTTTGTTGGGCTTGCTGGTTGTTTCAGCAGCCGCGCAAACGGTGCAATCGGACTTCGACCGGACGTTCAGGTTTTCGAACCTCAAATCGTTCAGCTTCGCAGTCCAAAGACGGGCCACGACGGATCCACTGGCTAACGATACGCTGAACGACGGGCGCATTCGCACAGGACTCGAGACGCAGTTACGAGCAAACGGTTTTCGGACGGAAACAGAAACGCCCGACTTCGTGATTGCTTACTACGTAACTTCGAAGAACCGGCTCAACGTTCAGGATTACAGCCTCGGAGCGCCACGCTTGTGGGGCAACCGCGACATCCGCGTGAACCAGTATTCCGAGGGAACATTGATGGTCGACTTTATCGACGTGAAGACCAATCAGGTCATCTGGCGCGGCCGCGCAACCGGCGCGCTCGAGCTGAAAGACGTCGACAAGAAGATCACAAAATCAACGGAGAAGCTGGTAAAACAGTTCATCAAAGACAGCAAGAGCTAGTTACACAAAAGGCACATAGAAGCACACAAGAAGCACAAAAGCATATTAGTGAAGTGATCTCGCTCAATACATCAGGCGAGCAATCATCAGCTAATGTGCTTTGTGCTTTTTGTGCTCTTCTTTGTGCCTTTTGTGTAACTAGCTTAAAACTTTGAGGCCGCGGGCGCGTTCGAGGGCCTGGGTGCGGCTGTGGACGTCGAGCTTTTGATAGATGTTGCTCATGTGGCGCTTCACTGTGCCCGCGGAGAGAAAGAGCTTGTCTGCTATCTCCTGGTTCGAGAGCCCGCGCGACACGTGCTGCAAAACCTCCAGCTCACGCTCACTCAGCGGATCTTCAACATACCACCACGGCAACGCTTCACTTTCAGTCGCAGCCATTCGCGCCGTTGGCGCCGGCGCACCTGGACCAAACGCATCCTTTAGCTTAACAACGTAACGAAGCAGCTCAGGCTTTTCAGTTTCCCAACGCTTGCCCTTCTGTTTCAACAACTCGAGCAGCAGTTTCGACACCGGCTCACCTTCGTCAATAAACGTGCGCACGAAATTCTCGGGCTGGGCCAACACCAACGCCTTTTCAAGCACCTCAGGAGACTCCTGCGCGAGCGCCTGTAAGATCAAGATCTCGATCGCAGTTCGTTGCCGCCCGCCTTTTTCCGCCGCCGGCAGCAAGCGACCCAGCAGCGATAACGCATGTTTCGACTTTCCACTCGCGATTAACCAGCGTGCAAAAGTTACGTGCGGAAACTCTTTCTCGTAAACAGGCTCGTCTTCATGACTAAGCCCGCATGTTTCTGCCCAACGGTTCACGCCCAACATGTCACCGCGACGTCGCAGCACCATCAACGCTGTCAAAGCGTCCAGTTGCGCTTCAACAACTTCGCTTCCCCATCGCCTGACGCGTCGCAGCGCCTGGTCGATGAGAACGTCAGCCTGTAGCTGGTCGTCACAAAGATCCAGCATCAACGCGAGGCTCTTCATGTTTTCCGCGATGAAGCCCGGAAAGCTTTCGCGGCCCGTTTGCCGGATGAGGGTCAACGCGTCGTTGAGATAAGACTTGGCGACGTCAAGCTCATTCCATTCGCGATGCACATCACATAAGAAAACGTATGAATAAAGCAGCGTTTCCGGACGACCAGGTATGTTTTCCCGCGCGAACTGCTGGCCGCGCCGAAGGTATTCCGCGCCCTCGCGCAATCGCCCCTGCATCATTCGTATGAGACCGAGAGCCATCGTTCCCCAAACCTGAAAGATCAGGTGTTCAGCCTGACGGTAGGCCGGGAGAGCAGCTGCGAGAGCTTGTTCCATTACATTCGTGTCGCCGCGCACCGAATTGAATCGAACCCTTGTTTGCATGACGACAGCTCGTTGCACGAGATCATCAGGCAACAAAAATTCGGCAGCTTTGTTACTACACTCTTCGGCAAGGTCAGCCTTGCAGCGCGCGGCTGCGATCAGCGATCGCGAAGACCAGACCAGACTCATCAGTCGTTTTCGCAAGTCTTCTGGCTCAACGGTTTCGATGATCTGCACGTACTTCTCGGCTTTGTCGAACTCTTCTTTATAAATCAGGGTGGGAATGTAAAAGGCAAACAGGCTTGGACGCGTTTTGAATCCCACTTCGGGAATGGCTTCAACCCAGTGATTCAGACGCGAAAAGCCGCCCTGACTAATCATCGAAAAAGCGATTGGCTCGATCAGATTCAGGGCGCGATCCCAATCCTGCGCCGCGAGCGCGTAGTTGATCGCTTCGTCCGGCAGATTGTTGTCTGCGCACCATTGGCTCGCCTTCATTTGCAATTCGGGAATCGCGCCCGGTTGTTTTTGCTTGAGCTTCAGCCGCAGCAGATCTGCGAAAAGGTGGTGATAACGAAACCATTCGCCACGACCGTCCAAACGAATCAGAAACAGGTTGGCGCGCTCGAGTTGTTCGAGCATCAGGTGACCGCTTTGATCGGCTGTGAGCGCGTCGCAGAGTGAGCCGTTTAGACGCGTGAGCACCGAAGTTTGCAGCAGAAAGTCCTGGACTTTTTCAGTCTGACAATTCAGGACTTCTTCCAGCAGGTAATCCAGGACAAAGCGGTTATCCCCCGCGAATTCTTTGACGAGCTCGGAGCGGTTTGCTCTTCCCTGAAGTGTGAGAGCGGAGAGTTGCAGGCCCGCGATCCAGCCTTCGGTGCGCTCTTCAAGGGCGGCGACGTCGTTCGGTGTTAATTCGAGGTTCATCACCTCGTTGAGGAACGACCCTGCCTCAGTCTTGTCGAAGCGCAGATCGCTGGCCCGGAGCTCTTTCAAGTCGCCGCGCGCGCGCATTCGACCGAGCGGAAACGGCGGATCGCTGCGCGTCGCGATGAGGGCATGAGCGTGCGGCGCGAGGCGTTCGATTAAATAACTCAGGGCGTCGTGAATTCCGTGCTCGTGGATGACGTGGTAATCATCGAACGCCACTACAAACTCTTTGTCGTAAGCATTTATCTCGTTTAGGAGTGAGGTGAGTACGACTTTCAGCGGTGGCGTTGAGGTGCGACGGAGTAGCTCAGCACTCTCGTCGCCGAGATCTGCATCGACGGTCTGGAGCGCGCCGATCAGGTAGTCGAGAAAACGTAGCGGCTCGTTGTCTTCTTCGTCTAGTGAAACCCAGGCGAGCGGCGTCTCACAATCCTTCCGCCACGCAGCAACGAGCGAGGTCTTCCCGAAGCCCGCGGGCGCGGACACGAGCGTCAGCTTTCCCCGCAGACCTTCCCGCAATTGATCCAAAAGCACTGGACGGTCAACAAGCGTCTGTCGCGCCGGCTGCAGATACAGCTTGGTCGTCAGTCGTTGACCAACCGGATGGGGGCTTGAACTCATGGGGAAAGCGAGTTTATGCCACAAAAAGGCACAAAACAATCTTTATGTGCCTTTTGTGATCCCAAATATGTGCCTCTTTGTGGCGCAAAATGTATCTTTCGGCATATGCGACTACACCCGCCCATTTCCTATCTTGACGCTGCCCAAAACGGGACCAAACAGTCCGAGAGAAAGGAAGTGCCGAAATGCCTGGCTTTATTCGTACAAAAATCATCTCCGTAATAGCCTTGATGCTGCTGGCCGGTTCAACCGCGTTGGCGCAGGAGCCGATGCTCATTCCGCCGGGAGTCGAAGTCATCACTCTCGATAAGGCCATCGACCTCGCCCTGCTGAACAATCGCGAAGCCAAAAACGCGCGACTCGAAGTCGGCAAGTCCGACGACCGCACCGCCGCAGCGCGCACGCACCTGCTGCCGGTTTTCAAGCTCAACGCGGGCGTAACAAAGCCGCTGTCGACCTTCGACACGACGTTTGAGAAAGGCGTCTTCGGCACGGCTCCAACTGAAGACACGGTCATCACGTCTTCAACAAATCCGACTGCCGCGATCATCGGTCAGATACAGCAGCCCTTGTCGCAGCTTCACCGCATCAAGCTTCAGATCAAACAGCAGGAAATGGCGACTGAGATCTCGCGCGCGCAACTCAGCGCCACCGAGCAGGCGCTCGTCAACGAAGTGAAGCGCTCGTACTACGCGATCCTGCAATCGCAAGGCGCCGCGCAGGCAGCCGAGGCCAACATCAAGCTCTATCGCGAGCTCGATCGCGTTACCGGTGAGTACGTGGTCCAGCAAGTGGTGCTCAAGACGGAGCATATGGACGTTCAGACCCGCGTCGCGAAAGCCGAGTACGAACTGATGTCGATTCAGAACCAGTTGCTCGCCCAGAAAGAGCAGCTTAATCACTTGCTCGGACGCGATGTGCGCACCGAGTTCGCCGTGAGCAGTGCTGATGAAACAGCTTTGGCGGTCATGCGCGAAACCGATCTCATCAGCGCGCGTGAGCGTGCACTCGAGCACCGTCCTGAAATTCGCGAAGCGCGACTGCGCATCGGTCAGGCGAAACTCGATAAGCGCATCAAGAAGTCGGAATTCATTCCCGACGTGAGTTTGACCGCCAACTACGCGACCACGTTCAGCTATTCGAATTTCGTCCCGCGCAGTTTGAGCGGTGTCGGCGTGCAGGTCGAGTGGGAAGTGTTCGATTGGGGACGCAAGAAGCGCGAAGTCGCCGAACGAGAGAAGAGCATCTCGGAAGCCAACAACTCGCTCGCCGATGTTGAGAGCCAGGTCGTAATGGAAGTGAACACGCGCTTTCGGCAGATGCAGGAGAGCCGGCAGTTGTTGAAGGTAGCGAAGCTCGCCCAAACGCAGGCGCGCGCGAACGTGCAACTGATTAGTTACAAATACCGCCTCGATGCAGTGCTGTTGAAAGACGTGCTTCAGGCGCAAACGGTTTTGGCGAATTCAGATTTCGACTACCAGAAAGCTTTGCTCGCGTTCTGGACCGCAAAAGCAGATTTCGAAAAGGCGATAGGAGAAGAGAAATGAATCGTAAACAACTAGCGACAATATTCATTGGCATGGCGCTTATCGCATTGACGATAGGCTGCAAAACCAAGGCGCAGGAGAAAACAACCAAGCCCGTCAAAGTTAAAAAGGTCGAGACGCACACCGGAACCAGCAGCGTCCGTTATTCGGCAAGCATCAGGCCGAGCTCGCAAGTTGAAGTGGCGTTCAAAGTCGGTGGCTACGTCGAGATGATCAAGGGTTTGCAGGGCCGTCACATTCAGGCAGGCGACATCGTGCAGAAAGGCGCCGTGCTCGCCGGGCTGCGACAGAGCGATTACGCCGCGAAAGTAAACGAAGCCAGATCGCAGGCAGGTGAAGCGCGCTCGACGGTCGATACCAACAACGCGCAACTGAAAGAAGCGATCACGGCTGTCGAGACGAGTCGCGCACAGCTCAAGGATTCGGAAGCAGCGCTGACTCGCGCGAGGCTGGATTTTGAAAGAGCGGAAGCGTTGTTTGCGACGCAGAGCATCACGAAGCCTGACTACGACGCTGCGAAGGAACGGTTCGAAGTTAACAAAGCGAAGTTTGAAGCTGCGAAGGCGCAGCTTGCAGTTGCGGAAGCGAAAGTGAATACGGCGCGGTTTCAGATTGGCGCTGCGGAGTCACGACTGAAGACGACTGAAGCGGTGGTTTATAGCGCGAGCATTCCGCTTGGTGATGCGCAGTTACGCGCGCCGCTCAGTGCAGTCGTGATCGAAAGAAAGATCGAAGTTGGCCAACTCGTTTCGACCGGGACGCCCGCGTTTGTGCTCGCGGATGTGAGCTCAGTGAAGGCTGCTTTCGGTGTGCCTGACCTGGCGCTCCAGAACTTCAAACTCGGCGACACGCTGACGATGACGACTGATGCGGTGCCCGGGACTGAGTTTACCGGACACATTTCGCGCATCTCGCCCGCGGCGGATCAGAGTAGTCGTGTGTTCGACGTCGAAGTAACGATTCCGAATACGGAAGGTTTACTCAAGCCCGGAATGGTCGCGGCAATGAGTGTTACTGAAACCGGCGCGTCGATCGAAGTGCCGGTTGTTCCGTTGACTGCGGTCACACGCGCAAAAGCAGATGCGGGTTATGCGGTGCTGGTTGTTGAAGAAGCCGCCGGCAAGCAGACCGCGCGCGTGCGTAACGTTGAGCTCGGTGAGTCATTCGGCAATTCCGTCGTTGTGAAGAGCGGCGTGAAGCCCGGCGAGATCGTCGTCACGACCGGAATAACGCAAGTCGCAGACGGTGAAGAAGTCCGAGTGATGCCATAACCACTTCTTCTCTGTGCAACCTCTGAGTCCTCTGTGTCTCGGTGGTGAAAGAAAACCACAGAGACACAGAGAACACAGAGGTCGCACAGAGAAAAAATTAAGGAGCAGCAATCATGTCCCATGGAAAGACCGATCAAGAACTCATCAAAGGCAAGCACAATACTGCGCGCTTCTTCGTGGAGACACGGCAGGTTGCGTGGGTGCTGCTGATACTGACCTGCCTGTGGGGCGTGTATGGCTACCTCAGCATGCCCCAGCGCAAAGACCCGGAAGTTCAGGTGCGAACGGCGGTCGCGCTCGTGCCCTGGCCCGGATCGAGTGCGGAGAAGGTCGAACAGCTCGTGACCAGGAAAGTCGAAGAGCAGATGGCCGGCAACTCGAAGGTCACAAAGATCGAATCAATCTCGCGCACCGGACTTGCAGTCATCTATGTCGAGCTCGACGAGAACCTGAAAGAGACTGGCAAAGAGTTTGACGATATCAAGTTGCGACTCGACGGCATTCGCGATCTGCCGCAGGGCGCTGGCCCAATCAACTTCATCAAGGACTTCGGCGACACCGCGGCGTTGATGTTGACGGTTGCGAGCCCGAAGGTTGACGACGCCGAGATCGCAATGCGCGCCAGCGCGATAAAAACAGCGATCGAGCAGGAGCGTGCGAACGTTGCCGGCGAAAAGCGGTTCACGCTCGTGCTCAACACGCCGGTCGCAATCCATCCGGATCTGCTGCGCACGCCGATCCAGATGTTTGTCGCCTATATAAAGGAGAAGAATTTCGCTAGCGATGTGCGCGTGGTCCAGGGCGATCGTTTTCTCGGCTTCGATGCTGCAGGAGACAAGAGCGAGCAGGAGGTGCTCGGTTTTGTCCAGCAGTTCATCACCGAAAGACTTCAGTCGGCTGAGTTTCATCCGGACGTGTGGCCGCCGATGGTCGTCCTCGACCCGCAGGAAGTCGAGGCGAAACTGAAAGCGATCGCCGGCGACAAGTACAGCTATCGTCAGATGGACGAGTACACCGATCTGATCGAGAAGACGCTCAAGACGATCCCCCAAGTTTCGAAGGTGAACCGCTCTGGTCTGCTGAATGAGAACGTGTTTCTGCTGTATTCGCAGGAGCGTCTCGCGTCTTACAACATCCAGCCCGGCACGCTCGAAGATGCGATGAAGGGCCGCAACATCTCGACGTCCGGCGGCCAGGTCAACGTCGAAGGCAAGAACGTGACGCTCGAGCCCGGCGGCGAGTTCAAGAGCGAAGCGGAAATCGGAAACGTGCAGGTACGCGCGTCGAACGGCGCGATGGTTTACGTGCGCGACCTCGTCGACGTGGTTCGCGGTTACGAGAGCCCGGCGCGTTTTCAGAACTTCTTCAACTGGCGCGATAGCAGTGGCAACTGGCAGCGTAGTCGCGCAATCACGCTTTCGGTCCAGATGAGATCGGGCGAACAGATTGCCGAGTTTGGCAAACAGATCGATGTCACGCTCGACAAGTTGCGGCAGCAGATGCCGGCCGACCTGATCTACGCGCGCACGTCTGACCAGCCGTTGCAGGTTGAAGAGAGCATCGACCTGTTTATGAAGAGTCTTTACGAAGCGATCATTCTCGTCGTGATCATCGCGTTGATTGGTTTCTGGGAATGGCGCTCGGCGTTGCTGATGGCGATCTCGATTCCGGTGACGCTCGCGATGACGTTCGGAATGATGCACGTTCTCGGTATCGATCTGCAGCAGGTTTCGATCGCGACGTTAATCATCGCGCTCGGCTTGCTGGTTGACGATCCGGTCGTGGCTGGTGACGCAATCAAGCGTGACCTCGCGATTGGGCATCCGCCGGTCGTTGCGTCGTGGCTTGGACCAACGAAGCTCGCGACTGCGATTCTTTACGCGACGATCACGAACATCGTTGCTTACCTGCCGTTTCTGATGATCAAGGGATCGACGGGTGAGTTCATCTATACATTGCCGGTCGTGATTGCCTGTTCGCTCGTGGCGTCGCGGCTCGTGTCGATGACGTTCATTCCGTTGCTGAGTTACTACCTGCTGAAACCGAAGTTTGAAATGCCGATTGCAGAGCGACGTACGAAAGGCCTGGCCGCTCGTTACTATCGTGTTGGCAACTGGGCCATCGAGCATCGCTGGAAAGTCATGGCTGGTGCGCTTTTGTTTCTGATCGGCGGCGGCGTTTTCATGTCGCAACTGAAGACGCAGTTTTTCCCGAAGGATCTTTCGTACCTTTCGTATGTCGACGTTTGGCTCCCTGCCGATGCGCCTTTGTCTGCGACGCGTGAGGCGGCGGTGCAGTCAGAAGAGATCATTCGCGAAACGATCGATGAGTATGGTCATCATCATCCGGATGGCGACGGGAAGCCGCGCGAGGTCTTGAAGTCATTGACGACGTTTGTCGGTGGCGGTGGCCCGCGGTTCTGGTTCTCGCTTTCGCCGGAGTTGCAGCAGTTGAACTACGCGCAGATCATAATTCAGGTGAAGGACAAGCACGATACCGCTCACCTGATGGGACCATTGCAGAAGGCGCTTTCCGAGCGAGTGCCGGGGGCACGCATTGACGTGAGGCAGCTCGAATCCGGTAAAGCAGTCGGGTTGCCGGTCGCGATTCGTCTCAGTGGTGAAGACACTGGCATGCTGCGAGGTTATGCAGATCGCGTGAAGTCGATCTTCGAAGAGACTGCGATTGCTGATCGCGTTCGTGACGATTGGGGGGAAGAGAGTTTTGCTGTTCGGCTCAAGACTGATTCAGAGCGCGCTAACACGGCTGGACTGACTAACTACGACGTTGCAATGGCGTCGCAGTCAGCGATGTCGGGTCATCAGGTGACGCAGCTTCGCGAAGGCGACAAGCAGATTCCGGTGGTCGCGAAATTGCGCATGGAAGAGCGCGCACAGCTCGGTGACCTGAATAATCTGTATGTCTATGCAAGCAAGGGTTCGCAGAAGATTCACCTGCGGCAGGTAGCGTCACTCGAGTATGGGATGCAGACTGAGAAGATGCGTTCGCGTAACCAGTTTCGCACGATTACCGTGTCGGCGATGCCCGGGTCAGACAAGCTTGCTTCGGAAGTCATGAAGGCGGCGCGTCCGAAATTGATTGAGCTGCAAAAGGAATTGCCTGCGGGTTATCGAATGGAGATCGGCGGTGAGGAAGAAGACCAGGTCAAGAGCTTCAGGGATTTGGTCATTGTGCTGTGTGTTTCCGTGCTGCTGATTTTCATGGCGCTCGTGTTTCAGTTCAAGAACGCGATCAAGCCGTTCATCGTGTTTGCGGCAGTGCCGTTTGGCATGGTGGGCGCGCTGGCGGCGCTGTGGATCATGGGCCAGCCGTTCGGATTCATGGCGTTTCTCGGAATCGTGAGTCTCGTCGGCGTGATTGTCAGTCACATCATCGTGTTGTTTGACTTCATCGAAGAGAAACACGCCGAGGGCGCGCCACTGGTTGAGGCGTTGCTCGATGCAGGCATCATGCGTCTGCGGCCGGTGCTGATCACGGTGGGGGCAACCGTGATTGCGCTGTTTCCTTTAGCGTCGCACGGTGGTCCACTTTGGGAGCCGATGTGTTACGCCCAGATAGGCGGCCTCAGTGTCGCGACGTTCATCACGTTGCTACTCGTGCCGGTGCTCTACGCGATCTTCGTGCTCGATCTGAAGCTCGTGAAATGGGAGAAAGTGGAACACACACCTGAAGCCACGCACGAACCAGTCGTCGCTTCATAAGCAGTCCACAAAAAGCACAAAGCAGAAGACACAAGAGGCACATAGTTTTCGCTATGTGTCTTTTGTGCTTTTTTGCGGCTTAATAGATTTTCGCTTTGCGGCGCGCTCGTATTCGGTGATCGCGTGCGCCTCGGCGAGTAGCGCGCGGCGAAACGAGTTGAGCACGCTCAGCAATAGATCGAGCTTCTTCAAACTCTCACGCCGCGCGCGCATGGTGCCGAGAAAGAACTCGAGCTGAATCCGTCGACGACAGTCAGCAATCGTCAACATGTAATGGCCCCACTTGTACTCACCACCGCGGCTCGATTCGACTTCCGCGAGAATGTAAGAAGTGTGACCGGTTGAAACTGATGCGAGAAATACACGTTTGCGAAAAAATTGATATTTCATGTGAGTGTCGTGTTGCAAAATTTGGAGGCGCGCGTATAATACGAGCCCTCTGCCTCCTTGTCAACGATATTGGTGAAATGTCGTCCTCATAAAGGATGAGAAAAGAGGAATGCAAATGGACTTGCTCGCTCACATCGCAGCAACGATCAGAGATCTGCGTGTTAACTACAACAACGGTGAAGGACTCTCACAAGACGCACTCGCAAAGCAGTTGAAAGTTGCCCCCAATACCATTTCCAGGTGGGAAACAGGAACGTATTGTCCGAGCGTCACGGACGTCGAACGAATCGCGCGGTTTTTCGGCGCCTCAATGATGGCGTTCATGCCACCAGAGATGATCGGCAAAGAAGAAGACGAAAACCTGAAGGCCCTTCTGCGTACTGCGCGCCAACTTCATCCAGCCGATCTGGAAGAGTTGCAAAAGTACGCGGAGTTTCGCAGGGCTCGCGGTATCTACCAGGGTAAGACTCGACCGAAAGCTGGTCGAAAAGGGGGAAAACATAAGTGAATACTCAACAATATTACGAAGATCTAAAACAACTTGCGCGACAAGTGCGCGCCGAACACGGCTTGTCTTCACCACGCGTGCTGCCGGGCGATCTCAGGAGAATCTACGCACACTACGGAATCGAAGTTGACGAGTGGCCGTATCGATTCAGACATCTGCGTGGAGCATTTATCAATGACGATCTAGGGACCACGGTGGTGCTGGCGAAAGGATTGCCGCAGGATCCGATGGTCTTCACGATGGCCTACGAGCTGAAACATTATTTTCGCGATCGAGATCTCGGTATCTCTTATTGCGATCAGTCAAACTTGAATAAGAGTCTCGAAATCGGCGCTGAGATTTTTGCGGCGGAATTACTCTTTCCCGATCGCGATTTTATTTCTCACATGAGCGCCATGCGCATCAGGCAGGATCAGTGTCTTCCGAAGACACTCATTGAATTGAAACGAAAAACAGGAACGACGCTCAGTTATGCGGGTCTGGCTATCAAAGCGGAGAGACTCGGCTACGCGCCGTCTCATTCGTTGACGACGATCAAGACGTGGCGGCGTCTCGAGGCTTTGTATAGTCCGCCAGTGAGAAGGATTTAAAGAAATTCTCTGCGTAACCTCTGCGTTCTCTGCGGTGACTACTAACTGTTTACCGCAGAGGCGCAGAGGACGCAGAGGTTTTCGAGAGGTTAACGAGAACGCGCGCCATATCGTGCCGGCGGCGCGTTGTCTTTGGTTGCGAGCGGACGAAAGATCGGAGTCACCTGGCCGCGCAGTCTTGCTTCTTTAAAAGGAACCGAAATGGCGGTCGGCCATCCTGACTCGCGATGAGAGATCAGGCGGAGTGTGTCGCCGCGCCGTTGCGCGTGGCAGCAGAAAAACCTGTTTCTGTATTCGAACAGGTAAACAGGCCGCTCGGATTCCGAAAATGCACCATCGGTGATAGTTCGGACTCGCTGATCCAACTGTAGCAGACTGCCTGGCGGAAGTAGCGGCCACATCATCCCGTCTGCTGTTCCGATCAACACCAGAGGTCCGCGGTCCCAATCTACGTCGAGCATCAACAGCAGCGGCGCCTCGCGCCACATCATCAGCAGCCGGTGGGTGGCGCTTTCCGGATTCTGCAAAATCGCTGTGAGCTCACGCTTGTCCACAGTTATCTTCCTACCACAATTCAAAAATAATTGACATACCGCGCGGGCAGTTGTAGCATCTCGCCCCAATTGAGACAGCATTGCCTTAACTGTCACAGGATTGTGAGGCGTGACGGTGTTTGCAGTGCTAGTCCCCACCGACGTTTCTACTTTATTTTTTTGAACCCTCTGCTATAGCCCGGCTTCTGTATTCGTGTTGCCGGGTGAAATTGAGTACGCGTGCGGCGCGCAATCTAACAGAAGATCTGGAGGCGAGAATATCGAAGCTTCGGCGATGATCAGGCACTGAGTTCTCATTCCTGAGCCTTCGAATCGCCAAGTCTATATCACGTAATACAACCTGAGCGCGCTTCACTCTCTGTTGAGCATGGCGTTACGGTTGGTTTGTGTCTTCCGATCGTTTTATCTCCTTACTTTTCTTTTGTTTAGACAAAATATTTCTTTCAGATCGACCTCATGAAAATACACATATAGATAGAAATTTGAAACGCGTGTTTCGGCGCAAGCCGGGATGAAGCGTTGAAGTCGTAACGGGGATCGGTTCCACATAGCCCCGACGGGACTAATCCAGAAAGCCCAGAGACCCAGATGCTGGATCAGCGCCGAGTGGCTGCACAATCAGAGGAGAACCGCGAACACGCGTTCCGTGAACAGTTGTTCACCGATCGCTATGCCAATCTCCGTCTCTGGGCCGTACACCTGACGAACCATGAGTCGACGGCTGACGATCTTGTTCAGGATGCTTTTGTACAGTGGATGCTGGGCCGGACCAGACTCGAAGAGATTGAAAACATCGACGGGTATTTAAGAAACATGTTGCGGAACATGCACTTCTCACGAATGAGTCGAGCGGCGCAACGCCTGCAGGAAACGGCGCTCTCAATCGCCGACTACGACTCCGGCCTGCTCGGCTGGACGGCGATTGAACCCCCACGTCGCCTGCAGGCGTCCGAAGACTTACATCAGATCTGTGCGTATGCGTGTTTCAGAAAGGAATCGTCGAAGGCCGGCAGCGTCCTCATTCTCAGGTTCTTCCATAATTACTTCCCAACAGAGATCGCCAGTGTTCTGAACAGCTCACGTAACTGCGTCGATCAGTGGCAACGACTGGCGCGTCGTGAAGCGAAGTTGTTTATGAACAGGCCCGGCGGATTGCGCTTTGTGAATGGCGAGACGCCGCCACGACAAACGGTCAGATATCTCAGATCGGATTGCGATCTGATGCTCGACTTGCGCCAGTTGATTTTCGGTTCGTGTCGTGGCGACTGCCTGTCGCACAACGAGCTCCATGAAATGTACGCGGACGGCAATGACGACGCGCTGACGACTGCGAAGCTTGCTCACCTTGTGAGTTGTGCGAAGTGTTTGGATATGGCGAACGAGATGCTGGGATTACCTCTTTTGGCCGAGCGCTATCGTAACGACGCGACAGAGCGCCAGGGGCCGCCGAGCGATGCGAATGGCGGCGGCGCATCAGGTAGTGGCCCAACTGAGCTGGGGAAAAAATTCGCCCGTCGCCTGCGCGAGACGCACGAACACAAGCCACAGGAGCTGCGCATCGCGGTCAACGGTCTGCTGGTAGGCTCGATGAAAGTCAGCTCGGAGTCGAGTGAACTCGATCTAAATCTCACGCCTGAGGATCCGATTGAGTTTGTAGAGATCTTCAGCGAGCAGGGGATCCAGCTGCTCTTTTTCAGTATCAACTCAACTGGTCCAAAGTATGAACAATGGGCCCGGGTCGAGTTAAGTGAAGGCCGGCTGCTCGAGGCTTCTTACAAGGATGAATGGGGCCCGGGCCTTCACGTTCTTTATGACGATCCCGCTGCTAATGAGGCGCGGGCCTCGTCGGAAATACCGGAAACAAACCCTTCGTCCTCACCCCTTACTGTTGTTCCTGATCTCGACGTGTTGACTGAGCCGAACGTGGGAGCTCAGCGCGGTTTTCGCGCGCGGGTTAGCCGGCTCACCACCGCGTTGAGACGTGTGATCCGGCGCTCGCCGATTAACAAAACCGAGCGCGGTAGCGCCGGGTCAACTTTCCTCAGCCCGCTACCTACATCGCCCTGGCGTTTCGCCTTCATTGTGTTCGCGTGCGTCCTCGTTGCCGCTGCGTTCCTGTACTTCAAAGCTAGTTTGTCGCGCGAGATGAATGCGACCGTCCTGCTGGAGAAAGCGGCAGCGGCGGAACAGGCTACTCAGAAGACGCCCGATCCCATCAGTCATCGTGTTATCAATCTCGAAGAGCGCCGGAGTGCAGAAGGCGCTATCGTCGCCCGGCGCAGTATCGAACTTTGGCAGCACCATGCGAATAGCAAAAGCGCACGCAGGCTTTACGACGACAGCAATCATCTAATCGCCGGCGCGTGGCAAAAATCTGATGGCTCTCGCACCGTCTTTCATCACGGCTCCAAACCGCAATCGGAGTCAGCGCTTGCAGCGCCAGGCGATCTACTTCTCAACCTCGAAGACATCTGGCAACTGGAGCCTTCTGCACAATCGTTTAGATCATTGATTAGTGATTCCGCAGTTGTTGAAGTTGAGGAACGATCCACAACCTATGTGTTGACTTCCGAGAAACCGAGGACCGCCGGCGCGAGTCGTCTTTTGAAAGCCACGCTCACGCTGAACAAGTCTGACCTTCATGCGATCGAACAGACCTTACTCGTGCAACGTGGCGATGAATTACGCGAATACCGGTTCGTCGAGGCGAGTGCCGAGTTGCTGCCGGGTATGGCGGTGGCTCCGAGCGTCTTCGAGATTGAACCGGAACTAACAGGAGGGATCGCGGGACCTGGCAGGCCCGAGGATAGGAGCGACTGGGCGTCTCGGGACCTCAACTCTAACCGCATCTCTCCTTCGCCCAGCGCGTCGGCGCCACCCTCAGCTTCCGCAGAGCTGGAAGTCGACGTTGCATACTTGCTCAATACGGCCAAGGCCGACCGTAATGAGCAAGTCACCCTCACGCGCAGCGTCGGTGGGTCACTGCGCGTTGAGGGAATCGTTGATAGCGCAGAGCGGAAGCAGGAGTTTCTAAAGGCCCTCGCGCCGGTGAGTAACAATCCGGCAGTGAAGATCGAGATTCGTACGGTGGCCGAGGCTATAGAGCAGCCGATCACGCCGGGGCCCGTATCGATTCAGGAAACGGAGGAGACAGCTAACACTGTCGCGGCGGACGACGAGTTGCGCGCGTATTTTGAGAAACGTGCGTCCGCTGGTTCAACTGATGAGGCCATTCGCAAGTACTCATCGCGCGTGGTGAAGCGCGCGTACGACGCACTGTTTCATGCGATCGAAATGAAGCGACTGGTGAATCGCTTTGCGAATGTTGATATGCAGACGGTGGCTCCGGGTGCACGGGAGAAGTGGCTCGACATGTTGCACGAACACGCCGCTGCCTTTGCTCGCGAAACGGCCGCATTGCGACAGGAAATTCAGCCTGTGCTCTTTCCAGGCGCGTCTGCGCCACCCAGCGAAGGCAGTGCAATTACCAGTGATGCTGAGTTAGCGCGCGCGATCGAGCTGCTCCACAAGCTTGCGCTCTCGAACAATGAAGCAGTGCGTTCGGCATTTACGACGTCGTCACATAGCTCAGCAGTCGCTGTTCAATCGGCAGCGTTCTGGCAGGCACTCTTCAAAGCTGAAGAGTTAGCGAAAAAGGTTCAGCACTACCCGATCGGGTAGTGCTGTCGTTTCGGAAGACTCAAATTTAGATAACTCCCAAGGAGAAAAAACTCTCATGCCCAGATTGAGGGACGTGTATCTGTGTGTCATCTGTCCTCTACTCAACACTTCGCGATTAAGTGCACTTGTAGTTTGCCTTCTGCTCTCATTCACCTTTGTTAATAGTGCTTATTCGCAGGGCGCGACGGCGACGCTCAGCGGTGTAGTAACTGATCAGACGGGCGCAGTCATACCCAGATCGAACATCGCCGTAATCAGCATCGCACAGGGCTTCCAGCGAACGACGGCCACCAACGACGAAGGCATCTTCGTCGTGCCGCTTCTGCCGCCGGGCAACTACACCGTGAAAGCCGAGCACGATGGTTTTACTCCAGCCGAATTCAGAGAAGTCATTCTCAACGTAAACGACCAACGCACAATCAAGATCTCTTTAAAGGTCGGCAGCGTCGCGAACCAAACCGTCGACGTATTAGACAGTCCGGCACTAATAGATGAATCTCCAGCGGTTGGCACGACGGTCGACCGTCAGTTCGTCAGCAATCTCCCGCTGAACGGGCGCAGCTTTCAGTCGCTGATCGCATTGAGTCCGGGCGTGGTCGTCACAACTGCGACCAGCTTCAACCGCGGCCAATTCAGCGTGAACGGCCAACGCGCGAATGCGAACTACTTCACCGTGGATGGCGTGAGCGCAAATATCGGAGCCAGTGCTTCGGACGGAATCTCGCAGGATTTTGCCGGTTCTCTTCCCGGCCTGAATACCTTTGGCGGAACGAACAGTCTTGTCTCTGTCGACGCGCTGGAAGAATTCAAGATTCAGACGTCGACCTTTGCTCCTGAGTTTGGTCGCTCGCCTGGGGGTCAGGTGCAAATATTGACGCGCTCCGGAACGAATGACTTTCATGGGACATTCTTTGAATACTTCCGCAATGACGCCCTCGACGCTAAAGACTGGTTTGTCAATGCGAACCGCCTTGCGAAGCCGGCCCTTCGTCAAAACGACTTCGGCTTCGTATTTGGTGGGCCAGTGCTCCTGCCGCGCTTTGGCGAAGGTGGACCGTTGGCCGGCTACAACGGCCGGAATAAAACATTCTTCTTCTTTTCGTACGAGGGACTTCGTTTAAGACAGCCCCAAACCGAGAACCGTGTCATCCTCGCGACTCGCGTTAGACAAGCTGCGCCTCTAACATTACAACCTGTTCTGAATGCGCTTCCCTCGCCCACCGGTGCGGAAATCGGAACAACCGGCCAGGCGCCCTACGCAGCAAGCTTTTCAAATCCCTCAACCTTGAATGCGACGAGTTTTCGGCTGGATCACAAGTTCGAAGATCGAGTGACCATCTTTGGCAGGTATGACTACGCGCCGTCGGAAACCGTAACGCGCGTCCTGAGTACTTTAAGCACCTCGGCACTCACGACCCAAACCCTCACATTGGGCCTGACTCACGTCCTCTCAGCACGGGCCAATAACGAGGTGCGATTCAACTTCAGTCAGGTGCAGGGGCAAAGCTTATCGAATCTCGACAGCTTCAACGGCGCGGTTCCATTCGCTAAATCATTGCTGGTCCCATCGTCTGCTTTGGACCAACGATCGCTGGTGAATGTCACCATGGGGGTAATGGGCAGTTTATCACTCGGCGCCATTAACAATAATTTCCAGAGACAATTCAACGTAATTGATAACTATTCCTACCAGTTTGGAAACCACCAGTTCAAAACAGGTATTGACTATCGCCGGCTCGCACCTCTCTACAATCCAAGGGACTATAGCCAGACCGCGATTTTCAGCAACACAGCCGCCATCACATCGGGCCGCGCGTCAACTTCGGCTATTTTTGCTATCAAGAGCTCCAAGCCGCTATTCAATAATTTCTCGCTTTATGGACAGGACACATGGCGTGCTACAACCTCAATGACCCTCACGTATGGTTTACGCTGGGACGTCAATCCGCCACCATCTGAAGCCGACGGCAATCTTCCCTATGCGCTCACCGGAGTAAGTAGCCGGGCGACCATCGCGCTTGCTGCGCGCGGTGAGCGACTGTACGAAACCACTTACAACAATTTCGCACCACGAGTTGGGATCGCCATCCACCCGTTCCGAAACCGCGGCTCTGAAGTAACGATTCGGGGCGGGTTTGGAGTTTTTTATGACCTCGGCAACGGTCAAACTGGTGAAGCATTCACGCGTTATCCATTTGCAACCAGGATTGTGGGCACGCCAAATCTTGTTTATCCGTTGTCGCCCGCACAAGCAGCCTTACCAACTTTCAATCCACCTCCGCCATTTACAATTAATGGCTATGACCCGGAATTAAAACTGCCCTACACGATGCAGTGGAACACGGCCGTCGACTATCTTTTGGGCCAAAACCAGGTGTTCTCGGCGACTTACGTGGGAGCTGCCGGAAGGCGATTGCTGCGTACTCAGATCATGAGCAATCCCAACCCGACTTTCCAAAGCGTGACCTACACGAACAACGGCGCCACTTCTGATTATCATTCGATGCAGCTGCAATTCGAGCGACGACTCTCCCGCGGCTTGCAAGCGATCGCGTCCTACACGTGGGCCCACGCGATCGACGAGATCTCAGATGAGCAGATTTCTACCCAGGGCGTAAACAACGTCGTGCGAGGAAACGCGGATTTCGATATCCGTCACAACTTCTCCGCGGCTGTCACCTACGAGTTGCCAGCGCTGCAAGCGAATGCATTTACGAAAGCAGTACTGCGCGGGTGGGCCACTGATGTAATCGTACGGGCGCAATCAGCGGCGCCGCTCAGCATTAGTTCAGGGACCGAAGTCGATGAGTTGGGAAGGTCGGTGCAACGTCGTGTAAATGTCACTCCCGGCATACCGATCTATGTCGAGGATCCACTCGCGCCCGGAGGTAAACGATTGAACAACTCAGTCGATCCGGCGCGACCGGGCTGCCGGGGTCCCTTCTGTCCTGCGCCCGCAGGAACCCAGGGGAACCTGGGACGAAATTCTTTGCGTGGCTTTCCGCTGAATCAGGTCGATTTTGCGTTGCGCCGCCAGTTCAACTTTACGGAGAGAGTGCATCTCCAGTTACGAGCTGAAGCTTTTAATCTTTTCAACCATCCAAACTTTGGTCTTCCTGAAAACAGTTTGACGAGCGCGCAGTTCGGACGAACAACGCGAACACTGGCGACAAGTTTAGGCAGCCAGGGAATCGGACTCAGTCCACTTTTCCAGGTCGGTGGTCCGAGATCGGTTCAATTCGCTCTGAGGCTCGGATTCTAAACAAATTGGAGGACACAACGATGACAGCCACAGCAATGCGAGGTATTGCACTCTTACTTGTCTCTGTTATCAGTTCGTTCGCTCAAAGTGCACTTCAACCTTTGCCGGTTGAAACCGCCACAACGGCGAAGTCGTTTGCGCCGGTTGACTTTGATCTTTCGCCGGATGGAGAGTGGGTCGCCTACACGCTCATTGATCCGCGACGCCGGCAACTACAGGGCCTTCCGAACGATCGGTGGAAAGCATTCACGTGTAGCGGCGCACCATACATGCTCGCCAACACCGATCTTCTTATCACGAACATAAAAACCAGCCAGGCGATTAATATTAGTTCCGGGAAAGGCGCAAACTGGGGACCGAGTTGGTCTCCTGACGGTAAATCGCTGGCTTTCTACTCCGATCGATCGGGTAAGTCACATGTATGGATATGGGAACGGTCAACCGGAAGACTGAGGGCCCTGAAAGCTACGGTCGTACATGTGCGGATGCGATTTGAAAAGATCTTCTGGACACCTGATAGCCGGCAAGTCTTGACTAAAATCGCTGGCAACACTCAATCGCTTGATGATTGTTTCGACGGAACTACCAAAAGCGAACCATTCGATCCAACCGAAAGATCGGTCTACGAGTCCGAGAGTTCCGCGCTGAAACTCCCGCCCTCGGCAGATTCGTTCCTCGGGGATCTTGCAATGTTGGATACACGCACTGGCAGCGTGAAAAGAATCGTCCGGCAGGAGAAGATTGTTGCTTATTCACTTTCACCTTCGGCCGATCGAGTCGTGTATGTATCGCCAACGCAGTTAAAGCCGAATGATTCACTTCTCTTCTCTTACAACCTGGCAGTAGTCTCACTATCGAATGGACAAACGGAGCGAGTTAATGACTTCTCACCGGGGGTACCGTCCTTGCCGGCGTCGTGGTCACCAGATGGCCGAACCATTGCCTACCTCTCTGACGGCGTGTGCTTCATTTGGCGGCGTGGCGAACAGCCGCGCAAGGTTTCTTCGACCCCGCGCGTGCGGTTCACTCAAGCGCCGCTTTGGGATAAAGAGGGGCAAATTATTTACACGCTTGCCGAAAACAAGATATGGCGCATCCCAACGACTGAAGCCAACGCAATTGCCATTTCCACTACTTCGGACCGCCAGATCAGAAGCATTGTGTCGCGGCATGACGGACAACAAATATGGTCTCCTGATGGGCAATCAATTTACGCCAATACCAGTAACCCTGTAACAAAACAAGAAGGATTTTACCGGGTCGATTCACACACTGGTAACTTTAGTAAGGTGCTGGAAGCTGACGTGAGTATCAACTCCATGCTACGCGGTGTTTCACAGGATGATGAGCTCATGGTTTATGCGGCAGAGAACGCCCAACATGAACTAAACCTCTGGATCACGAACCGCGACTTCAGTGTTGTTCGCCAACTGACACACGTAAATCCGGATCTCGAGCGATACCCGGCTGGAGAAGCGCGACTGATCGACTATTCCACTGCCGATGGAAAGAAGCTTCAGGCCAGCTTGCTTTTGCCAGTGAACTATCAAAGCGATAGGCGGTATCCGTTGGTAGTGTGGGTTTATGGAGGCTCGATGTTGTCCGGCAACCTCAATCGTTACGGCGGTTCCGGGAATGAAATTTACAATTTGCAACTGTTCTCATCGCGTGGTTACGCAGTTCTCCTTCCTGATACGCCCCTCGCTGTGGGAACGCCGATGCAGGACCTCGCGAAGACGGTATTGCCTGCCATAGACAAAACCGTCGAAATGGGAATTGCTGATCCTGACAGACTTGGTGTGATGGGAGCTAGTTACGGAGGTTACAGCACCCTCGCATTACTTGTACAAACCGAGCGATTCAAAGCGGCGGTGATGGACGTCGGCTTCGGCAATCTCAGCAGCATGTACGGTACGATGTTGAAAAATGGCAGGGCCTCCGGTGTTGGCTGGGCAGAGGAGGGGCAGGGTCGAATGGGTGGACCGCCCTGGCAGTTCCCTGAGCGATACGTTCAAAATTCGCCGGCTTTTTTCCTGAACAAAATCGAAACACCTTTACTGATTAGCCAGGGAGGGAGAGACGTCTATCCATTTCAGGCAAATGAAATCTTTGTCGGACTTCGGCGCCTCGGCAAAAAAGTGGTTTATGTGCGATATGAGAATGAGGGGCACGGCATCGAGGATCCCAGCAATCGAATTGACTACTGGAACCGCAATCTTAAGTGGTTCGAATCGCACCTGCGTCCGGCGGTGCAGCGGCAACCAAGCTCTTCGAGAGATTAATTCCTCATGCGATTTTCCTCTGTGCAACCTCTGTGTTCTCTGCGTCTCCGTGATTAACGATTGCTTAGGAAAAACAACCACAGAGGCACAGAGAAGAAGTCCAATAACAGACTTTTCGGGCAAAGCCGCGAAGAGGTTGAGCGGGATGTGTGTAGTGGCACGTATAACGATAATCTGATCGCCAACTCTGATCAGTGTCGCCGAGAACACCCCGCTTCCTCATCGAGTTACCCATTCACTACTCTTTGTATTGCCAGTCCATTGGGTCCACGCCTAAGCTGTCGAAGTCGCGTTCATCAATCTTCTGACCCAAAACTATCGCCTGTGCCGGACCGATTTCGACAACTTCCGCTGCGTTATATTCATTCTGCTTCATCTTTCTACTCCTTTTCTTTTTGGTTGATTTACCACCTGCCGCATGACACGAGTCACACGGCAGGTGTGACAGGTTCTGCCGCGTGTGCCCAGGCAATTCGTCTGGGTAATACGGCAGGGCTTTTGGTTAACGAGTCGCGAGTTTCAAGATCTCGTAACCAAAACTCGAGTGATATCGTCTGCACTAAGAACGCCGAGTTCGTTTCGTAGCCGTGGCGGGCACGATCGAGAGCAGCGAACAATGGCTCCTTGTGGATGTACCCGCGAGCACACAACCGGGAGTTGTCGAATACAGAACGCAATCGTCCGGACTCGCGTGCTATAGCGCGAAAAATCGCCTCGCGTGGGTTCCCTTTCGTGCGACGCGCCGCGATTTCATCCGGAAGAATTCCCGCCAGCATGCGTCGCATGACGACGCGGTTCTCGCCGGGCCGCATTAACTGGTCCAATGGAATCGCCTGTAGGAACTCCACCAAAGGGCGATGTGCATATGGATAAGTAACTTCAATTCCAAACTGCTCTGTTCGCCAACACGACGAAATGCTCTTCACAACCGAGAGGAAGCCCCGCGCCTGATCGCGCGAACTATGTGTCTGGAAACTTCTCAGTCGATCCTTCGCGAGCATCCGCTCGTGCAATTTCATTCGTCTCGAGAAGTCGCGGTCGTACCAGGAGGGAAGTTGTGTCGCTCGGCCGCCGGTCATTGTCTGGAAGCGTTGGGGAAACTGGCGCACAACAGCGTCTTTCCAGAGAAGGCCAAGATACGATTGCTTCCTTGCCTTGCTCCACGCGCGTAGTCTTTGATTCAGAGCCAGGAACTTGCCCGAAGCGAGTAGATCGGCAACTTCAGGATAGGCGCCGTAAACACCTCCAAACATTTGATCGCCGCCAAGACCGCTCAACAGCACGCGGGAGTCAACTTGATCCATTACCTTGCGGACTTCGGAGTGAAGACCGAAGGAGAGCACCACGGGATTAGGATTCACGATTGCGACATCATTCGGAAGCGGCGCCAGCAGTCGGAAATCTTTATCACTGATGTGATGGCCCCGGATTTGTTGTTTTGCCTCGACCAGTTGGATGTAGCGGCGTTCGTCGGATGTCGGACATTCGTCGAATACGTGCGACACGGTTTCCAATCCTGGCGCTTGCACTCCACGGTTTTTGATGAGTCGATCGGCGAGACAAACGATGGCAGAGCTGTCGAGACCGCCACTCAATTCCGCAAAGACCGGACGATCAGATCGTAAGCGGCAGCGTATTGCGTCACTTAATTGCTCGAGCGCGTGTTCCTGATACTGTTCGTCGGTGCTGTATCTGATCACTTTAGACGGATTGAGTCGCCAGAACCGCTCACTACGAACTTCTCCTGTTGCTTTCACTGTAAGAACGTGCGCCGGTTTTACACTGAAAATATTTTTATATGGGGTACGCCATGAGATTGGCCAAAGACTCATCGCGTCCGCGATGTATTCTTCGTCGAGTTCCCACGCGCGGTTTTGCAAAGCAAGCAGCGCTGCAGTCTCGGTCGACCAGACGATCCGGTCACGATCGAGGTGATACTTGAGTGCGTGCGTGCCGGCCACATCGCGCACTAGATAAAGAACTCTCAGCCGGTTATCCCAGAGCGCAAGGCAGAAGTCGCCCACCAGCCGGCTGAAACAGTCTTTTTCCCACTTGAGATACGCCGCCATCACGATCGTCAGGTCGGGAATCGTGTTCGCAGCCTGAAGACTTGAGCGGAGTTGCCGGATTAAATCTTCGCGGTTGTCGAGACGGCCATTCCACGCCAGTACGTGGCCTTCGCTTGTAACCAGTGGTTGGACTTCGAGACGTGATTCGCGGTTCGTGTGATAGGCGCGATAACTCATCCCTACATTTCCGCTCACCACATCCAACCCGCCGTCTGGCCCACGTGAATCAAGCGCTTCACCCAGCTTCGCCAGGTCATATTCATTAACGGGAGCGGCGCCGCTGCTAAAGTTGAGTATTCCCGATAAGGCGCTCATTGCTTTTCTTCCGGTATTCAAATTCGTTTCAGCACGCAATACTCGCTTTTCACGGAACTCTGATCGTTAACAACCTCGCCGCCGACTTCAGCCCAGGCGTGGGCTTTGGGAGGGAAGGTTTGGGCGGCGAGGACCATCTGGGCGGGGACGCCGCGGCGGCGCAGCAGACAGGTCACTACCGCTGAATGCTGTAAACACATCGCTTTCTTTGGGTAATACATTTGCGCGCGGTCTACCATGCCGCGCACACGCAGGCAGATCTCACGATCTGTAGTGCGTGGCTCTGTGATGGGCCAACGCGCGACTTTCCCGATCAGTCTTTGGAAGCCTCCGAGTTTCAACAGCAGGTCGAACGCCAACAAACCTACAAAGGCGCTGAATGTTTCGCGGCGCGAGATACCCAGGTCTTCCGAGACATCGTTACTAGCAAAATTTGATCGCTCTAATTCGGTTGCCGGAGCTGAAGTTGTGCCGGTAACGTCTGCACTGACCCAGTAAAAACCGTGGTCTGAACGCTGGAGCAAACCCAGTGACACCATCTTTGTCAGGAAACGATCCGTGTCCGTCTGAAGCTGCTTGTGGGGTACTTCGTACAGCAGCTCGCCTTCTGAGTTGATTGCTTCAAACTCGTATTCGAGTGCACGCACGATCTCGTCGAGACTGAGACCGTCACGAGCTTCTTCCAGAATCGTCCAGGTAAGTGCGCCGACGCCGTTCAACTTGCAGACACTGTCTTCTGCAATCGAAAGCAACACACTCCCATCCTTGTGCTTCCGCGCTCTGTCGGTGGGCGACATCGGTGAACCCATCTTTCTTGAAGATTCGGGGGAAGCTCGGACTCTACTTCTTAGGCACATAGCAGCGGGAGATTTTTTGATTTCTGCTTCGTATACCAAGCAAGCTGCATTTTTGCTGGCATTTTCGAAGCTGAGCTCGAGCGAACTGATCGTTTTTTGCTTGGTATACGAAGCAAGATGGAAAAGCACAAGAGGCACAAAATCAGCAGAACCTATTTGAGCTTTTTGTGCCTTTTTTTTGGCAATAAAGACTTTTGAGGCAAAGCGCCTATGAGGCCAGTATTTTTAACGTGGACGACGCGGTTGGCCCAGCTTGTCGGGTAGGGCCGGTGCGAGATGATGATTGTGGTCACGTCTCGCAGATGCTGATCGAGTGCATTTAACAGACGCTTCTCGGTGAGCTCGTCGAGTGCTGACGTACATTCGTCGAGGATCAGGACTTTCGGATGTTGCAGCAACGCGCGCGCGAGCGCCACACGCTGTCGCTCACCGCCCGACAACCGGTTGCCACGAGGGCCGAGCGATTCATCTAGCCCTTTCGGCAAACGATTAATCAATACATCCAACTGCGCGAGCCTCGTTACGCACTCGATCTCTTCTTCGCTCGCTTGCGGGTTCCCGTAAAGCAAATTCTCACGCAACGTCACATCAAACAGCACCGGATCCTGCGGCACAAAGATCACCGCTGATCGCAAACTCTTCAGCCTGAACTCGCGAACATCAGTTCCATCCAGCAGCACATTGCCCGCGCGCGCGTCGTACATGCGCGCGACGAGCTTCGCAATAGTGCTCTTCCCGTTACCACTCGTTCCCGCAAGCGCCACGCGCTCACCGCTACCGACGCGCAAACTCATCGCATTCAACACTGGACGCTCGCCGTCGTAACTGAAACAAACGTCCCTCAACTCGACGGCTGCCGGCTCCTCAACAAGCACTGAGCCGTCGCCCAGGATTGACTTCGCCTCGCTAATCTCAATCAGCCGCCGCGCGCTCGCTGAGACACGCTGCACCTTCGCATAAATATCTACAACCCCATAAAGCGGAATGAAAAGCTGGAGGGTGTAGCCGTAAAACGCGACGAGTCCACCGGCAGTGAGCGTTCCGTTCATCACCTGGTAACCGCCATAACTCAAAACACCCGCCATCCCCGAAATGATGATCAAATAAAGAACGGAGCTAAAGAAGAGCTCTGTGCCGCGGCGCTTCATCTGCGCGCGAACAACGTCGCTCGAAATGCGCGCAAACCGCCGCGCCTCTCGCTGTTCGCATGAGAGCAGTTGGACCTGCACGATCGCTGGGAGATGCTCTTCGAGAAAACCAATCAACTTTCCGGATCGCTCCTGGACTGAGTCAGAAGCGTGGCGCAAACGGTCCTGAAACCGCCGCCGCACGAGGATGAATACTGGTATCAACGGCAAAACAACGACCGTAAGCCGGTAATTGAGCACCAGCATCATGCATATCACGAGCGTGAATGTCGTAACCATGCGCAGCAAAGCGGGAAGCACTTCACCGCTGAGAGTCGCCACCTGGTCGACATCCATTTGCAAACGATGCAACGTATCGCCTGGCGGCGTGTTGTCGTGATACTCAGCGGAAAGACGTTGCAGGTGACGCAGCAACGCCAACCTGCTCCGGTAAGTCATCTTTTGCACGGCGCGGAAATTCAGTATTCCCGCAAGACTATCGAAGCCGAGCCGGCCCAGGTAAGTGAAAAAGAAAGCCGCCGCCGCAAACGGCAGCCAACTCATGCGCCGGTTCGGAATAACTTCGTCGATCAGATATCGGATGATAAGGGGATCCAGAAGGACCAGAATGCCGGCCGCCACCACACAGAAATAACTACCCAAATGCAAACGAAAAACCGGCTTGACCTGCGACAACAACCACGAAAACTCGCCTGAAGGTCTCACGTGCATGGCCTTTCAAATGATTACGCTTGCATCGACACAATTTGTGCTGTAACCAATCACACGACCGACGATCTCCGCCTCTCTCGGATACGTAAAGCGGCGCACGCTCGCGGGCGAGGAATGATGCGGGATGATCAGTAGCTGATTGCCTTGCAACTCACACCAGCCACACGCATACGCTCCTCGCAACTCGATGAAGTAAACCGGCCGTTCATACTCATTGCGCCAGACGTTCATCACGACCTTGTTTTGGCTCATATCGATCGTCAAGTGCGCGCCCGGCCTGATCATCGGATACATCGTGAACTCAGCCAGACCAAGATGCCCGTAAATAATATGGTTCGGACAATCGTCACTGGACTGACTCGCAGTCAGAGAGGTCGATAACTGATCGTGAGAAGCGCTGCCGTTGCCATTCTGAGAAATCAATTGCGTGAGATAAGGATCTGCGACGGATTCATACTTTTCCTTATCGTTCACATCGATGTTGTAGAGAAGCAGGAGGTCGAGCAGGCTAGCGTGGTAGATCACACTTAAGCTGAAGAGTTTCCAAATGCTCGGTTCGGAGTCGCCGTTTTCGAGTTGCGCCAACCAGCCGTTTGAGAGGCAAAACCGCTTATCGCCTTTCACGTCGGCAATTCTGCGGCTTGCCTGTTCGACCTCTCGAACCGTGATGTTGCGACGATTACGCAGAAACTTCAGCTTCTGACCGGCCGGCACACGAACCCTCCAGTTTTCAACGGATAGAGATTTAAGTCGCGGGAGGTACAACGGTGTGTGGCAATCTACAGAGCCGGTGGACCAGTGAATAAGTCTCACAGTTAATTGTCCGGTATCATGGACATACTCGCTGGATCAATTCTGCGTTAAGACAATCACTTACAGCACGACTCAGGTATTTACCCGATAGCACACTAGGGTGGCCCAATGCGGCGAATCGTTGTCATCTTTAAATATAGACTCGCAGCAATCCGTTGATTTTCTCTGGCGTCGCTTCGAGCCAATTGTTCTGGATCCCGGAAAATTACTATCGAGCCGGATACAGAACGCCAACCACTTGCCCGACGATCTCCACCTCATCTCGATGAAACTCTTCGCGCATGTTTCCTGATTCCGGGTGCGGTATCAACACGATCCGATCGCCCGGCGCTAACTCCGCAAACATACAAGTGAAGCCTCTCGGCGTCCGCACATAAAACAGCTCCCGCTGATCGAAACTCACGCTGTCTACGGAGTGCACTTCGTTCAAAAGCTTATTCACGAGCAAACGACTGCCGGGCGGCGCAATCGGCGTCGCATTCGAATCCTCTTCGCCCACGACAACATAAGCAAGATGCGGCGGGTAATACGAACCGAGATACTCAACTTCAACATCAGCCCACCGCGACGGCAGAAACTGCGTCACTTCCATATCAGTATCGTTACGCAGAATCGGCAGCTTCACGCGCCGGTGACGTGTGACTGCATCGATCGGCACCTCGTGCGTGCGCGCTCGCATCATTCCGAGTTGCTCATTGAAGCGTCGCTCAGGTTGCAACCCGATGGCCGCATCCATTTCCGCGCGCGAAAGATTCAGAATCACTCGCAGGCTGTCGAGTTTCGCGGTGCCGGGTTGCCGAATGCTGCCGCTGATGATGTTGCCGAGCGTCGACTTCCCGATACGCATGTCAGGATTCTTATGAGCCGCTGCCAAACGTTCACTCGCGTTCACGACGTCTTTGTAACTCAGCGTCAGAAATTTCATTGCGCTAAGAATCAAGTTACCAAACGGTGAAGTTGTTTGCCGTTGCGGGCGGCCACGCCTGGCATCCCCGGAAGATTCGCGAACACTCATGCAGACCTGTGTCTCCTATTCCAACGTTGAAACAGGGAGGTATTTGTAGCGGTGGGGCACCGCACTCGGCTCGGCTCGTCTTATCTGGGATTCTTATCGGGAGGTATGTCGGAAGAAATTTTACACCATGATGGTCCTTTTTTAGAAAAATTTCCGCGTTTCATTTAAACCACGAGTATCCGCCGCTGGAGGTTTTTATGTCCCGCCCATATCGCCACCTCGCATGGAAGTCCTTCTCGCTACTCTTCGTGTTACTTGCAGGGGTATCGATCAGTTTTGCTCAAAGTCAGAACGCCACACAGCAGGATCCACATCGCGCCGCTGCGGATAAATTGATTGCGGAAGCCGAGGCGCTTACCGAGAAGAGAACGGCGCAGTCGTACCAGCAAGCAATCGAGAAATACCTCGCGGCAGTAGATATCTGGCGCAGTCTCAACGACAAGCCGATGGAAGCTGCGACTCTTTATGAGGCGGGATGGCTGTATGGCGACATCGGCCAGTATCAGAAAGCCCTCGACTGCTACTCACAGGCAGGCACTCTCTACAAAACACTGGGCAATCGCAAGAGCGAGCTGAACACGCTGAACAATACCGCGTGGGTCTACGGCGAGTTGGGCGAGGAGCAAATAGCTCTCGAGATGTACGAACAGGTCTTCGAGGGTAAGAAAAAGATCGGCGAAACCGATCCGGTACTCATGAGCAATCTCGCTGCGAGTTATAACAAGATGGGCCAGTATCAGCGAGCGCTCGACACGAATTTGCAGGTACTACCGCTTCGACAAGGCCCAACTCCAAAAGAGATCGCTGGTCGCTCCATCACGCTCAGCAACATTGGTAACTGCTATTACTACCTTGGCGACATAACCAAAGCGCTCGATTATTACAGCCAGTCGCTTCCACTGATGCGACAGGTCAGTAACAACTATTACACCGCCACCGTTCTCAATCACACCGGCATCGCATATCGCAGTCTCGGCGAGTATGACAAAGCGCTGAGCTACTTCAATGAAGCGCTCGACCTGCGCAAGCTCGCAGGGGATCAAAGAGGCATCGCTACCACGCTTTCAGACATCGCTCGTCTCGAGCGCGATCGTGGAAATCTTGTCGAAGCACGCAAGCGAATCGAAGAAGCCCTCGCCCAGATCGAGCGCGTGCGTTTGAACGTCGCGAGCCCGCGACTGCGCACATCGTACTTCGCTTCAGTGCAACAGTATCGCGAGTTTTATATTGATTTGTTGATGCGGCTGAGTAAAGAAAAGGCGTCGGCAGCGCTCGAACGCATTGCTTTCAACGCCAGCGAAACCGGACGCGCGCGGTCGCTGTTACAACTACTTTCCGAAGCGGGAGGCAAGATTCGTCACGGCATCGATCCTTCATTGCTCGAGCGCAAGCAGTCGTTGGCGCAGGCGATCGATGCGAAGGCGCAAAGCCAGATGGAATTGCTCAGCGGCAAACACACTGAAGCGGAAGCAGAAGCCGCGCGCAAAGAGCTCTCGACACTAACGAATGAGCTCGAACAGCTTGAGGGTCGAATTCGAGAGAGTAGTCCGCAGTTCACCGCCCTCGTCCAACCCGTACCACTCGGGCTTGAAGAGATCCAGGGAAAGATTCTCGACAGCGACACGCTGTTGCTCGAATACTCACTGGGCGAAGAGAGGAGTTTCGTTTGGGCAGTTACGCCCGGTACGATCAAGTCTTTTGAGCTGCCGAAACGTGCGGTGATCGAACCGGCCGCGAGGCGCGTTTACGATCTGCTAACTGCGCGCACGATCAGTGTTCCCAAAGAAACACTCGAGCAAAGACGACAGCGACTCGAGGTTGCGGATGCAGAGTATGCGAAGGCGTCTGCAATTCTGAGCCAGATGATACTCGGCCCAGTCGCCGGTGAGTTGAAAGACAAGCGACTGCTGATCGTGAGCGATGGAGTTCTGCATTACATTCCGTTTGCAGGTTTGCCAGATCCAACAGCCATGCAAGCCCTCATTGTCGATCACGAAGTGGTAATGGCGCCGTCTGCATCAGTCGTCGGACTGCTGAGACAAGAGACAGCAAATCGCAAACCGGCGAGCAAGACGGTCGCAGTGCTCGCCGATCCCGTTTTCTCGAATAATGATCCGCGTGTTGCAGCAGCGCGGCTTGGCCGGCCGGCTCCGATAGATAAAGACACGCCTGTAGTCGCGCTAAGATCGGGATCGGGATCCGAAACGGGACTGGATGGTTTGCGAAGGTTGCGTTTCAGCCGCCAGGAAGCTGATGCGATCGCACGCCTGGCAGGAAGTGATGGAAAACTCGAAGCCGTCGACTTCGCAGCAAGCCGGAAACTCGCCACGAGCGCTGAGTTGGGCCAGTATCGCGTCGTCCACTTCGCAACGCACGGCATCATCAACAACAATCATCCCGAACTTTCCGGGATCGTGCTGTCGCTCGTCGATGAGAAAGGTCAGCCGCAGAATGGATTCTTGCGACTGTACGATCTGTACAACCTGAAACTGTCGGCAGATCTCGTCGTGTTGAGCGCGTGTCAGACGGCGCTCGGAAAAGAGATTCGCGGCGAAGGACTCATTGGCCTGACGCGCGGGTTCATGTACGCCGGGGCGCCGCGCGTGATTGCGAGTCTCTGGCAGATCGACGATCGGGCCTCGGCTGAGTTTATGAAACGCTTTTACGAAGCAATGCTCAGCCAGAAGCTTCGACCCGCCGCAGCCCTCCGCGCCGCACAGGTCTCGATGTCCCAGGATCCACGCTGGCGCCAACCACATTACTGGGCCGCGTTCACACTCCAGGGTGAGTGGAAGTGAAACAACTGTTAGACAGGATTTACAAGATTTTTCAGGATTTACATGTTCATCCTGAAAAATCTTGTAAATCCTGTCCAACTTTGGCATTTCACTTGCGCTAGTCTGTCGAGCAAACAAATGTGATCTGGAATAGAACAGATGACGTCGTTATGAAAGCTAGAGGAATCGCCCTGAATCGTGGCATCACAATCGAGTAGAGGAACCCAACAATTGAAGCGCGCAACAGCGACCGTGACGGCTGCCTGGTGGTGGTTTGAAGGCGGCACCGAGATCTGTTCGACGTGTCAACAGTCGTACGCATATCAAACAGGCGCATACTGTCTCGATTGCGACGACAACGTTTGTCCACTATGCATACAGGAATCTGAAACAGGCGACGCGCGATGTCCCGCTTGTTGCGATCAGTAAGAGAGTTGTTATGGCAGCGCGAGCAATATGGAAAGGCGAAATCAAAGTCGGCACAACGAAAGTGCCGGTGAAGCTCTATTCAGCAGTGCAGGATCGCACCGTTCGTTTTCACGTGCTCGACGATCGAGCGAAGAAGCGTGTGAAGCAGCACATGATCAATCCTGACTCGGGCGAGGAAGTGCCGAAGGAAGAGATCCAAAAGGGCTACGAGATCGAGCCCGGACGATATGTGATTCTTACCGCAGAAGATCTCGAAAAACTTCAGCCGCCCGCGTCTCGCGACATCGAGATTGTAGAATTTGTTCCGCAAACGAAGATCAGCGAGCAGTGGTATGACCGTCCTTACTATCTCGGACCAGACGGCGACGAGAAAGATTATTTCGCGCTCGCAGAAGCACTGAAGAACAAAGAGTCGGAAGGAATCGCGCATTGGGTGATGCGCAACAAGTATTACGCGGGCGCGCTTCGCGCTGTTGACGATTATCTGTTCCTGTTCACGCTGCGAGATGCGAAGGAAGTGATCCTCGCGGACGATCTGACGAAGCCTTCGGGCGCTGCACCAACGCAGAAAGAGCTCGCGATGGCGAAGCAGCTCGTCGAGATGTTGCAAGGCGAGTTTAATCCGACGGAGTACAAAGACGAGTATCGCGAGCGCGTGATGGAGTTCATCGAGAAGAAAGCGAAGGGACACGCACCGCGATTGAAGGCTGTGAAGGCGAAACGCCAGACTGCGTCGCTCGACAATGTGCTCGCGAAGAGTATTGAGTCGCTGAGAAAGAAGGAGAAACGTGCCGCCTAGAGGAAGTCGCGCGAGTAGCAAAAGAGCGGAGCCGCAAGAAGAGGAAAATGCCGGCGGACGGCCGTTCTGGTCCGGAACGTTGACGTTTGGACTCGTGAGTGTGCCAGTGAGCTTGTTTCCGGCGGCGCGAACAGTTCGTACGTCGCTGCGCATGCTTGGACCAGACGGGCAGCCGCTCGCGCGCAAGTATTACGCTGAGAAGACCGGTAAAGATCTCGATGCGGATGAAGTCGTGCGCGGCTTTGAGATCGCCAAGGAAAAATTCGTGATCGTTACGGATGAGGAGCTCGAGCGGCTCGCGCCGGAGAAGACGCGCGACATCGATCTGAAGCAGTTCGTGCCGGCGGAGTCGATTCCGCCGATCTATTTCGAGCGTGGATACTTTCTGACACCTGCGGCGGGTTCTCAGAAGGCTTACAAACTTCTGGCAGAGACGATGGATAAGAGTGGGCTCGCGGGCATCGCGACGTTTGTGATGCGTGGGAAAGAGTATTTAGTGGCAATCTTTTCTGATAAAGGAATCCTGCGCGCGGAGACGATGATGTTTGCGGATGAGCTGCGGTCGCCGGCTGATGTCGGATTGCCGAAGAAGAAGGAAGTGTCGAAAGCAACTGTCACGAAGTTTGAGAAGATGATAGCGAATAAGTCGAAGAAGCAGTTTTCGCCAGCGAAGCTTGCGGACAAGCAGACGGATTCGCTGTTGAAGTTAGTGAAGAAGAAGCAGTCGAAACGCGAGAACGTGGTGAAGGTCGAGGAGGAGATGGAGACTGATCACAAGGTGGTCGACCTCGTCAAAATCCTCAAACAGAGCCTGGGTGGGAAGAAGTAATTACTCCACGGCGATTGTTCTCCACTTTCCTTGTCTGAACCTCACAACACTCAAAACACATCGCGTCGCGTGACCGGCGAGGATTGCGAGCCAGATGTCGATCGGATCGAGCTTTCCTGTCTCCTTGATCACGAAACAAATTCCCAGCGGCACGATCACTTGCGAGATGATCGAGATGTACAACGGGCTGCGTGTGTCCCCCGTGCCTTGCAGTCCGCCTGTGTAAGTCAGCGCAACGGCGATCAGCAGTCCTGAGACGCTAAGCACACGCAGTAACTGAACGCCGATATCAACAACCGCTGGATCGTGCATTCCAAATATCGCCAGCAACTGTCGCGGGAAGAATAAAAAGAAGATCCCGACAAACGCTGCGCCCGCGAATCCGAATCGCGCCGCTACGTGTAACGCAGCGTCCGCGCGATCCGGCTGCCCCGCGCCGAGGTTCTGACCAGCAACAGCCGCAGCCGCGCCCATCAACCCGACTGACGTCCACGTGATCAACGAAAAGAGCTCGGTGTAAGAAATCGCAAACGCAGCCTGCGCCGCAGCGCTCTGCGCCAGCGATCCGATGAACGACAGCATCAACACGCCGCCAACATTCATCGCAATGCCCTGCACGCCAGTCGGCAAACCAAACTTGAAGATCGACTTGATGATGGACCAATTAGGACCAAACCCGCCGTCGCGTGGAAAAGCGATCACCCACGCGCCGCTCCACATCCGTTGCAATGAATAAAGCGCGATCAGGCCGGAAGCGATGCACGTTCCCATCGCCGCGCCTTTCGTTCCGAACGATGGGATGAGCAACACATTCAGAACGAGGTTCAGCACAGTCATCGAAATGCCGAGCAGCATCGGTGTGCGTGCATCTCCCGCCGAACGCAACGCACCGCTGAACATGAAAAAGACCATCATGCCGAAGCTGAACATAAACATGATGCGAAGAAACGGTAACGCTTCGGCTTTGACATCCGGTGCAGCGTTGACGAGGTTGAGTAGCGCCGGCGAGAGGAGATAACCGATCGGTGCGAGTACTCCGAGTGCAATGAAGATCGCGGTTAGGAACGCCTGGTAAACGGTGCGATTAACTTTCTCCTCATCGCCTGCGCCGGCGAAACGCGCGACGAGCACACTCATGCCCGTGAACAAAGATGAGATGAAGACAATAACAACGAGAAAGATCTGCCAACTCACACCAATTGCTGCATTCGCTTTGAACCCGACAAGGTGACCGACAAGCGCATGGTCTACCATTCCCTGCAAGCCGCCTATGACGTTCGTGAGCATCGACGGCCACGCAATCTTCCACACGGCGGAATTCAGTGGCCCTTCAACAATCGATCGATCGTACCGGCGCTTCGCCGGCGCCACGGCTGCTGCACTCATTTTGTGCTTTTGGTGCCTTTTTGTGGCTTAAATCGTTTTTCCAGTTTGCGGACGCGAGTCAATAAACGCGCGCTTCCAATCTTCTCAGCAACTTCCGCAAACTCCGGTGTCGAGCCGCGCCATTCAAGCTCATCCACATCCTTAAAGAGCGGCGCGTCTGTTCGTAACGTAGCGAGATCTTTGAAGAGCAACGCCAGCTCGCGGTTCTGCTCATTCAAAACATCAGGACCAAACTTTTCAATCGGCCCATAACGATTGATCAAGTTTACGGCGGTCTTTGGTCCAAAGCCCGCGATCCCCGGATAACCATCGGCGGAGTCGCCCACGAGTGCGAGATAGTCGGGAATAAATTCAGGCACGACGCCAAACTTTGCGCGCACGGCTTCTGCCCCACGAATCGCATTACCACGCCGGTCAACTTGTACCACACGCTCATCGACGACGCATTGCGCCAGATCTTTATCAGGCGTCCAGATGCAAACCTTCTCAACGCGCTCATCCTGCGCGGCGAGATACGCGGCAGACGCGAGCGCATCGTCTGCTTCGAGCTCAACCTCGGGCCAGACAACCACGCCCATTGCGACAAGCGCCTCTTCGAGTGGAGTAAACTGCGCCTTCAACGCCCGCTCGATTCCGGCGCCCGTTTTGTAACCCGCCCACAGATTGTTGCGAAACGACTCGATAATGTGGTCCGTCGCTACACCAACGTGCGTAGCGCCGTCCTCGAGTAGCTGCGCCACTGACGCCAACACGCCTGACACAGCGCCGAAGGGCGGATCGGTCTTTTTAAAACGCCGGATGCCGTAGAAGTGGCGAAAGAGCTCGTACGTGCCGTCCAGGAGATGAATGATCATTAGACAGGATTTACAAGATTTTCAGGATTCACAAGATCTTGTAAATCTTGCAAATCCTGAAATCCTGTTTTACGACTTACCGAAGGAGTAGAGCGCGCTACGGGTTCTTATATAAATCCGACCATCCGCGATTGCAGGCGTGGCGTAGCACTCATCATCGAGTTCGTTGACGGCAAGCACTTCCCATTCACCCGCCGCTTTCAGAACCGAAACTTGCCCACCCTGACCGATCAAAAACACTTTGTCGTCGGCCGCAACTGGGGATGAGAAGTACTTGTCGATCGCTCCATGCAAACGTCCCTGTTTGATCACGTTTCCAGTCGTCGGATCAAACGAGATGAGGATGCCACTGTCGTTAATCATGTAGAGCACGCGTTGGTAGAGCAGCGTCGATGGAACTTGCGGCACCGGCTTCGTGTAGCGCCAGCGGATGGCGTTCGCGGTCTGATCGCCCTGCCCGCCCATCTTGATCGCGAGCAAGCCATTTTCAGCCGCCAACATCGCGCGAAACACTTCCCAGTCTTTGTCGTTCAACTTCTCGTCGCGATTCATGTCAAACGCTTCGAACGCAGCGACGAGCAGTTTGTCCATCTGCGTTGTGCCGCCCGCTGCAGAGACCTCGGCCTTCGTGATCATGTGATCTTTGTCTTTGTCGTACGCGGCGAGACCTTCCTCCCACGAGATCGTCGGCACTTGTTTCCCGGGTTGGTTCTGCGGGAAGCCCCAACCGTTGATGTAGAGATACTCATCGTCATGACTCGCAATCGACTTCATCTCGCAGGCAAGACCGCGGACCCACCAAACACGTTTACCATCGGCAACCGAATACGCCGAAAGCTGGAACGACTCGGGAATGATGATCTGCTTCGCGCCCGTTTTCGGTTGATACACGATCGGCGTCGAATAGCCGGAGATAACAACCGGTCGCTCGACTTTCCACTTCAGCTTGCCGCTGTTCTTATCGACTGCGATCAAATACGACGAAGGATTGTCCTGATCGACGGGCAGAATCACCTTGTCGTCGACAAGAATGGGCGACGCGCCAAAGCCGTAGAACATGTTGAATGGACCAAGCGGAAGTTTCCAACGCTCTTTGCCGTTTGCGTCGTACGAGAGCATTCCGAAGTCCTGAAAGAAAACGTAAACGTTCGCGCCGTCAGTCACAGGGCTCGGCGATGCCGGACCATTCACGTTCTGCAAACGTCCTTCATGTGCGCGCGGCACTTCGCGTTGCCAGAGGATCTTTCCGGTCTGTCGATCGAGACCGATCACATACAACTTGTCCTTATCGTGCCCGGTGACGAAGATCCGATCTCGCGTCAACACGGGCGATGAATGACCCGCAGGAAGCGGCGTTTTCCAAACCACGTTCTTGTTTGGTCCAAACTCCGCCGGCAAGCCTTTGGTTTCGGAGACACCTGTGCCGTTTGGTCCACGAAACTGCGACCACTCATCCGAAGCAGCGAGCGCTACGGGAGACAAAACAACGAGAGCAACAAAAAGAGTGATGATCTTTAACATTTTGGACTAGCTCCGTCTTGAAGTAAGCAGATAATATGAGCAGCGTCGAAAAGGCACAAGACAGATGAGGACCCGACGCCTATGAAAACCATTATTTTTCTTTTAGCCCTGAGTTCGCTCGCAGTCGCCCAGCAGCCGATGATGCAGAAGGACCGGCAGGTGCTTTTCGACTTTCGCGCCGACGATGAGAGGACTCCCGCGAAGATCGCACCCGCCACCCAGAAAATGGTTTTATCGAAGGTATTTCGTAGATACCTCACTGATACGAATAAGTGTAATTTTCCAGCGGATGCCGGTGAGGACTACCTGGCCGCGGCGCGCAAGGCTGGGCAGATGGTTCCCGTGATTGGGGATGTAAAAACGGGAAGTTTCACCGCGCCAGGGCAAACGCAGACGCTCTACGTGATCGACGTCGGCGAGTGTAACGCGTCGCACGCTGATAATTTTGGCACCAAGCGCGTCGCGATCTTTTCCGGGCAACAACTCGTCGCGGACGTCGATGCTGACTTCGCGGTAAGTGTTATCAAGAAGACTGATCTGAATAGTGATGGCGTCGATGAGGTGTTGATGTTGACGGGCGACATGGCGCAGGGCACGCTCACGGAAATGGCGTCGCTGGTTAGTTTTCAAAATGGGCGGCGGAAGGTGATTCAGGAGTTTGGTTCGGTAGTTTTGGATTCGTGCGCTTCAGGGTTTCCGAGTAGTACGTCGGAGGCGTCCGTGATTTACATCTCTGATGTGGCGCCCGGCTCGATGCCCAAGATCACACAGGAAAACTACAGCTCGCCATGCCGCAAGACGAAGCGCTGGCGCCTGGTGTCGCGCGGCAAGAAAGAATAGTCGTTGCACAAGATTTACAAGATGCAAACAGGATTTACATGTTAATCCTGAAAAATCTTGTAAATCCTGTCAACAACTATCGTTGATATCGAACAAATGGGAGGAACAATCAATGTCGGAACTCTTGCAGGAATACACGGCCGTAGTCACCAGCCCTGACGGCGCGACTTACAGCGTGCGCAGCTACGGCGAAGAACGTGACGACGGCACGTGGATCGGCTGGCTCGAATTCGAGCCGGAAGACCCGGAGGAAACAACGCTGACGACCGATCAAGAAACGTCACAACCAAATCGCACTGCTATCGAATACTGGGCCACCGGCCTCGAAGCGGTCTATTTCGAAGGCGCCTTCGAACGCGCTCGAGTGAAATAGTGCGAGCTCTCATCATCAGTGTTTTACTGCTATCGGTACTTGCCTTCGGAGTACCGAACAGCACCTCCCAAACTCAACATAATCAGATCGTCATTGCCGCGAGCACGATTCTCGACGGCAAAGGCGGCGTGCTGCACAACACACGCATCGTCATTGAAGGCTCGAAGATCGTTCGCATCGATCCAAACGCCGCGCCAGTGAATTACGATCTACGTGGACTGACACTGATGCCGGGGTGGATAGATAGTCACGTCCACATCACCTGGATCTTTGGTCCAGATGGAAAGAACGCAGGCGCAGGCGGCACGACGCCCTACGCCACGTACAGCGCCGCAGCTAACGCATGGGCGACACTCATGGCCGGTTTCACGACCGTTCAGAGTGTCGGCTCGCCAAACGATCTTCCGTTGCGTGATGCGATTGCCAGAGGAGCGCTGCCTGGTCCACGTATCCTGACATCTGCTGAACCACTCATCCCTAACGATAAACTTGGCACACCGGATGAGATTCGCGCCTTCGTCAGAAAACAGAAAGAAGTCGGCGCTGACTTAATCAAGATCTTCGCTGCGGGTAGTGTCCGGCGTCCGCAGATGTTGCTCTCGCAGGAACTACTGAACGCTGCGTGCGATGAAGCAAAGAAGCTCGGCCTGCGCACGCTCGTACACGCGTATAAAGACGCCGTTCGTGCAGCAGTCGTCGCCGGCTGCACACAGATCGAGCACGGGCCACTCGCAACTGACGACGATCTGAAGTTGATGGTTCAGAAAGGTGTGTGGCTCGATCCGCAGGCTGGTCTCGTGATGGAGAATTATCTGCTCAACCAAGACAAGTTCGCGGATACGCCAGGCTACCCGAAAGAGGTGTTTCCAGCGATCAAGGAGATGATTCCGGTTTATCACGACTTCTTCAAACAAGCTCTCAAGATCCCTGGTCTCAAAATCCTATTTGGATCGGACGCGGTGGCGGGAGCGCACGGTCGCAACGCGGAGGAGTTTATCGATCGTGTGCGTGATGCTGGCGCGGATCCGATGGCGGCGATGGTTTCGGCGAATTCACTTGCCGCCGAGGCGCTCGGGATGGCGGATAAGATCGGGTCGATCGCGCCTGGATTAGAGGCAGACATTATCGCGATTGATGGAGACCCGATAAAGGACATTGAGGCTGTAAGGCGGGTGATTTTCGTCATGAGAGGGGGCGTAGTTTACAACGACAAAAGGTAGTTGGTTAAACAAGATTACAAGATTTTCAGGATTAACAAGAACGGCCCTTTTTGCCCCGTGTGGCGTGCCTATTGCTTGTAACCAAGCGGACACGGAAGGTGTCTTATTTATCAGTCGGGCTCTCTCCAAATTACCGGTAGGGAGCCCGACTAGTTTTTGGAAAAAGGTGGTCAAAAACGATGAAGAAAATTTTGGGAATAGCTTTGGCGATAGCCACATTGGGTATTGGTGTTTCGGTGGAAGCAAAGGCGAGCGATGTATCGCAGCAAAACAGCACGGTCGCAGCGAGTACAGCTGCACAGTGGCAGCGTGACCGCTACGGCAGGCGCTACGATCGGCGTTACGAAAATCGCCGGCGCTCAGTGACTCGGTCGCGTCTCGTGCGTTATGGCCGTCGTCTCTACCGGGAAACGTATTTAGTGACGTACTGGGGTAACGGCCGTACGGACACACGTTTGATTAGCCGCACTCGCGTTGGCTAAGTGCGGATTAGAACAAGGAAGGTTGAAAGATGAAAGGAAAGTATTTGCGAAAGATTGGCGGTCTCGCTCTCACCGCGCTCATGCTGTTTGGTATTGCGTTTGTCTCCTCAAGCGAAGCACAGGCGCAGAGACGGCGTAGAGTCGTGATCGTTCGTCCTTATCCCTATCGCATATATCGTCCGTTTGGATTTGGGTATAGAAGCTGGTGGGGTTACCCATACGGATACGATCCGTGGGGGTATGATTTCCGGTACAACCATTACGTCTTCGATAACAGTGAAGAAGCTGTGAATCAGGCGTACAAAGATGGCTTCAAGACCGGAAAGGACGATGGCAAGAAAAACAAGAGCTTCGATCCCCAGCGATCTCACTACTTCAAGGAAGCTGGTTTCGGAAACTTCGCTGATGTTTACCGGCCCAACTTCTCGAGAGGTTACCAGGATGGTTACCGCGCCGGACAAAGCGGACGTGCTGGTTAATGATTGAACGGTAGTTGAAGACAGGATTCACAAGATTCAACAGGATTATCATGTAAATTCTGTAAATCTTGGAATCCTGTCTAACAACTCTCTCCTATTTCAGCAGCTTAGCAACTTCAAGCACTTGCTCGGGCGTCGCTCGGATCCAATAGTTCTCCGTCAAATTAATCCACTTCACGGTCCCGCTTGCATCAATCAGAAACTCGGCTGGTCGCGCGATGTCTTCACCATTTATACCTGCGCCTTTGTGCGCCAGATCGTAACGTCGAATCACTTCCGCACTGTGATCGGAAAGGATTGGAAAAGTGTAACCCTGACTCTGCGCGAGCTTGCGTGAGTCTTCGGATGTATCAGCGCTGATCGCGACTGGACGTATACCTGTTTCATTGAACTTGCTCAGGCTTCTCTCGATACTCCGCAACTCGGAGTTACACGACGGTCACCAGTAACCGCGATAGAACACGAGCAACACACCCTTCGGCGCGCTGCCGTTGATGGGCGTCGTCAGTAGCTCATTGAGAGACACCTGCTTCCCTGACGTATCAGGCAAACTGAATTCGGGTACTCGCTGCCCCACTTGCGGCGCACCCTTCGAAGCAGGCAGCGAACGTCCAACCACAAAGATCGTGAAGACAAACATCGCCATCGCTGCAAGGCTAAGCACGCTGACGATCGAGCTGACGATCTTCGAACGTGTCGGATGCGGACGGTCAGAAGCAAACCCGCGCCGCAAACCCATGAAGAGCAACACGCCGGCAATTACAAACAGCACCAGGTTCGCCCAAGGGAAGTCGCGCGTAAACGGAAACAAGACGAAGATAAAGAAGTAGCTCAGGAACGCCGCAAGCGTTAACAAGAACCCCGTCCACAAGGGCCAATTGAGTCGTTTGATATTCATGATTGATCCGCGTTATCGGGTTAGATACCCGCGTCGCCCATATACAACGAACACGCAAAGTAACAAAACGATCAGAGGTGTCACAGCCGCCGCAGCGCCCATGGTCATGACTGTTATAACAACAGCTCCGATCATGATGATCGTGAGTCCTATCGCAGCCCACACCGTCAGGTATTGTTGACGGCGGAACAATCCAGGCAACACCAAGCCGAGTGCGCCCAGGAATTCGCAGAGGCCGATAAACTTGAGAAACCAAATGGGCGGCATCCACATGCCTGGCGGCGGCGGCGGCATCGTTAAGATCGGCAGTAGCTTAGTGATAGCGGCAAACAGAAATAACAACGCCAGCAGTATTTGAATGATCCAGAGTACGATGTTCATGAGTAGTTTTCCTTTAACGGTTATTGTGATGGTAGTCCTTCGATTTCCAGCAACGGGCGTATCTCGATTGTCCCGACTTTCGCTGGTGGCACACGCTCCGCGATGCTCATCGCTTCATCGAGATCTTTTGCATCGATGATGTAGTAACCGCCGAGTTGTTCGCGCGTCTCGGCGAATGGGCCATCAGTCACCAGTCTCTTGCCGTTTCGTACACGCAGGCTCGTTGCGGTCGACACCGGATGCAGCGGACCGGACGCGATGTACTTGCCTGACGTGCTCAGATCCTGCGCGAGTTGTGCGGATTCGACATAACAGTGCTCTCGTTCCGCGTCGTTCAACGCCCCTTCTTCGAGATAAACCAACAGCATGTATTTCATGAAATGTTTCCCCTCCCGAGGCTAAATCGAACGGCGAGCGCGCCAATCGACACCCCTGCTCGAATTTTTTATTATCAAACGTGCTTTCAAACGCCAATGTTGCTGTCGACGCAGTCTATCGATCCGACTGGGGTCGAATTGTTGCAACTCTAATACGTCAGTTTGGCGATTTCGAGCTCGCCGAAGACGCCGCACAGGAAGCCTTCACCGCTGCTGTCGACCAGTGGCGCAGCGAAGGCATTCCCGATTCGCCGCGCGCGTGGATCATCCAGACTGCAAAACACAAAGCCATCGATCGCCTGCGACGTCAAACACGCCTGCAGGAAAAACTCGAAGCCGATCCGGATTTCATGTCCGAGCCGATCGTTGAAGGACCAAACCTCAACTTCGACGAAATCCCCGACGATCGTTTGCGCCTGATTTTTACCTGCTGTCACCCGGCGTTGTCGCTCGAAGCACAGGTCGGACTCACGCTCCGCACTTTGGGCGGTCTTCAAACCGACGAAATCGCGCGCGCGTTTTTAGTTCCAACGGCGACGATGGCCCAACGCCTCGTTCGTGCAAAACGAAAAATTCGTGACGCCGGAATTCCCTTCAGTGTGCCTGATACAACCGAGATGCCTGCGCGTCTCGACGGGGTCTTGACTGCGATCTATCTCATCTTTACTGAAGGCTACGCGCCGACTCGCGGCGAGCCACTCGTTCGCGCCGATCATGAGACAGCTTAAAAGCAAGAAACGAGCAAAAGGCGCTGCACAGATAAGAAAG